>Ga0256843_1000942_pt1 | contig 23882 bp, 23 predicted proteins | sample AlvinellametaG_FD_191572 | JGI IMG/M metagenome (GOLD analysis project Ga0256843, IMG submission 191572) | Pompeii worm associated microbial communities from hydrothermal vent at the East Pacific Rise, Pacific Ocean - Alvinella | ecosystem: Host-associated > Annelida > Integument > Unclassified ... | reverse complement strand
AGTCTGTAGTCGATTTTTAGTTTAGAATTTATTTTTCCTTCAAACGCTCTTATTAAATGAGAAGAGTGTTTGGCTTCGTTTTTTTCCACTTTTACTATTCTACCGATACCCTCTTGTAACTCTTCACATTCGAATTCAAGGCTTTTTAAATCTCTATTTAATCCCGCACTAAGCTCTCTTGCGATTCCGTAAATACTAAAACAATCGCCTCTATTCGCAGTTACTCCAAGCTCGATAACCTCATCATTTAGATATTTTCCTGCATATTCTCCGATTTTCAGCTCTCCTAAAGAATCGTCCATTACCAAAATTCCCTCATGAAAATCAGGAAGTCCGATTTCTCTTGCTGCACAAATCATACCGAAACTCTCAACTCCTCTGAGTTTCGCTTTTTTGATTTTAAAATCTCCCGGAAGTACCGCTCCGATTTTGGCAACAGGTACTCTTTGTCCTGCCGCTACGTTGCTTGCTCCGCAAACGATTTGTAGCTCTTCATCTCCCACATTTACTTTACAAACGTTTAATTTATCGGCATCGGGATGTTTATGACACTCGATAACCTCTCCAATTACAACGTTTTGAGGCACTTCGATTTTTTTATATCCCTCTACCTCTTGTCCGATTCTATTTAGCGTATTAATTATCTCTTCAGTTGAAATTCCGTCTAAATCGATAAATTCCTCAAGCCATCTTCTTGTCACTATCATTTGAACTGCTCCATTAGTCTGATATCTCCCTCGTACATACTTCTTAAGTCGTTAATTTTATTTAAAAGCATCGCAAATCTCTCAACCCCAAGACCGAATGCATATCCGCTAACGTTTTCATATCCTACGGCTTTGAATACGTTAGGGTCGACAACACCGCACCCCAATACTTCAAGCCATCCGGTTTGCGAACACACCCTACATCCTTTTCCTTCACAGAATATACAACTGATATCAACTTCGGCACTCGGTTCCGTAAACGGGAAAAACGAAGGTCTGAATCTAACCTTTACATCCCCGAACATATGAACCAAAAACGCTTCGAGTATGAATTTCAAATTCGCAAAACTCACTTTTCCTTTCTCATCTACCACAAGCCCCTCTACCTGATGAAACATAGGCGTATGTGTTAAGTCGTAATCTCTTCTGAAAACAGCTCCCGGACTTATAATTCTAATAGGCGGTTTTTGTTTTAGCATAGTTCTTATTTGTACGGGAGAAGTGTGAGTTCTAAGAAGACTTCCGTCTTTGAAATAAAAAGTATCTTGCATATCTCTTGCAGGGTGATATTTCGGTAGGTTCAGGGCTTCGAAATTGTGAAAATCGTCTTCCACCAACGGCCCTACTTCAACAGCAAAATTCATTCTTGTAAAAAATTCGATAATTTTATTCATAGTATCCGTAATAGGATGTATAGCACCCGTAGGTTTGGGATTGAATAAGGTAACGTCGATTTTTTCGAGTTTTAATTTCTCTTCAAGTAGTTTTTCTTCAAGCTCTTGTTTTTTTTGAGCAATTAAATCGAGAGCTTTTTCTTTTAATTCGTTAAGCTCTTTTGCGACCTTTTTTTTCTCTTCCGGAGCTAAATTTTTAAGCTCTTTAAATTTTTGAGTGATAATTCCGTTTTTACCAAGCAGTTTAACTCTGATTTTTTCAAGTTCATCCAAACTCAGCGCTTTGCTAATCTCGCTTAAATCCACCAAAACTCCTTAAAATTTTTGGATATAATACCAAAAAAAAAGGAGCCTTTCAATGGAGTGTATTTTCTGTAAAATCGTAAATGGTGAGATTCCGAGCAATAAAGTTTTGGAAAACGATAAATTTTTAGCATTTCACGATATCAATCCAATAGCACCTATTCACGTGCTTATCATCCCTAAAGAGCATTATGAAAAATTCGACTCCACACCTGTGGAATTACTACCTGAAATGGCTGAATTTATAAAAGAAGTGGCAAAAGAGCTTAATATTACCGATTACAGATTAATCACAAACAACGGAAAAGGTGCGGGACAAGAAGTTTTTCATTTGCATATCCATATGGTCGCAAATCCAAACGGCAAACTTTTATGGCCTAAACTTGCGTAATTAACACAAAAGAAACATAAAAAATATAAACTTTCGAAAAAAAGGAAACGTATGAAGTATGTCGGAGCCCACGTAAGCGCCGCGGGAGGTGTCGAAAACGCCGTTAAAAACGCCGTAGAAATCGGCGCTAACGGATTTGCGCTTTTTACTAAAAACCAAAGACAATGGTTTGCAAAACCTCTAAGCGAAAAAAGTATTACAAAATTTAAAGAATGGATGCAAGAGCACGGATTCAATGCCGATGCCGTTTTGCCTCATGATAGTTATCTTATCAATTTAGGACATCCGGAAGTCGAAAAAAGAGAAAAATCGCTTGAGAGTTTTATTGACGAAGCAAGAAGAGTCGAGCAGTTGGGACTTAAGTATCTAAACTTCCACCCCGGCAGTCATCTTAAAAAAATTAGTGAAGAAGAGTGTCTTGATTTGATAAGCGAGAGTGTAAATCACGCAATAAAAGAGACGGAAAGTTGCGTTTTCGTTATCGAAACGACTGCCGGACAAGGTAGTAACTTGGGATATAAATTCGAACATTTGGCGTATATTATCGACAAAGTTGAAGATAAAGAGAGAATCGGAGTATGTATCGATACGGCTCATATATTTGCCGCCGGATACGATATCAGAACAAAAGAAGCATACGAAGCGACAATGAAAGAATTTGATGAAATAGTAGGTTTTAAATACCTAAAAGGAATGCATATAAACGACTCAAAAGCCAAATTCGCAAGTCGTGTAGATAGACACCACTCTTTAGGAAAAGGCGAAATAGGAATCGATGCGTTTAAATTTATAATGCAAGATGAAAGAATCGACAACATACCTTTGGTACTTGAAACAATCGAGCCCGAATTATGGCCGGAAGAGATAAAAATGCTAAGAAGTTTCGAAAATGTATAAGTACCTGCATATCTACCAAACACCAAAGCTTAGCGGCTCTATCGATATTAGCGGAGCCAAAAATTCGGCACTTCCGGCCATAGCGGCTACTATTTTGGCAAAAAACGAACCGACACTCACAAACGTCCCGGAAGTTGCAGACGTTAAGACGCTTCTTAAGCTTTTGAAAATTTTAGGAGCGAGTTTTGAATTTGAAAACAACACTTTAAAAATCGACACCTCCACAATCAACAACACAACCGCGGTTTATGAAATAGTAAAAACGATGAGGGCTTCGATTTTGGTACTCGGTCCGCTGCTTGCGAGATTCGGAGAGTGTAAAGTTTCGCTGCCCGGAGGATGTGCAATAGGTGCAAGACCGGTGGATTTACACCTAAAAGCACTTGAGAGAATGGGAGCGGATATTACGATAGAGGGCGGTTATATTCACGCAAGAGGAAAGTTAACGGGCAGTGATATCGTTTTTGATAAAGTAACCGTTACTGGTACGGAAAATATCCTTATGGCGGCTGCTCTTGCTAAAGGAAAAACAAGAATAATCAATGCCGCAAAAGAGCCTGAAGTCGTACAGCTTTGCGAAATATTACAAAACGCAGGCGTAGAAATAGAAGGTATAGGCAGTGATGAGATTTTAATAACCGGAACTGACGGAGAACTTTTGGATTTTAAAACCGCAAGAATAATCCCGGATAGAATAGAAGCCGGAACTTACCTTTGTGCCGGAGCTATTACAAATTCTCAAATAACGATTAAAAAAGCAAATCCGAACCATTTGGAGAGTATTTTGATAAAGCTAAACCAAATGGGATTCGCAACGGAAATTAATAACGACGAAATTACGATAAAACCGGCAAGAAAAATAGAACCGGTAAATATTTCTACTACCGAATATCCGGGATTCCCTACGGATATGCAAGCTCAGTTTATGGCGATTGCAACTCAAGCTGAGGGCGTTAGTATTATTGAAGAGAGACTTTTCGAAAACCGCTTTATGCACGTGCCGGAACTAAACAGACTCGGAGCGGATATAAGAATTCAAGGCAAAATCGCAACTATTTACGGCCCGAAAGAGCTCATAGGAGCCGATGTAATGGCAACTGACCTTAGAGCAAGCTCGGCACTCGTTTTAGCCGGACTCATAGCCGAGGGTGAAACGAAAGTACATAGAATTTATCATCTTTTTAGAGGTTATGAAAAATTGCTTGAAAAATTCAGAGCCTTAGGGGCTCAAATGGAACTAAAAGAAGAGCCTAATCCTTAAGAATTTCAAAATAAATCTTCGCCGCTTCTTCTCTTTTTAACTCTTTTCCCAAAAAATACTCCATTGCCAATACGCCTTGATATACCAACATATCAAGTCCCGTTTTGGTTTTGAGATTATATTTTTTAGCAAGCGCTAAAAACGGCGTTTCTTTTCCGTAAATTACGTCAACGGCATATTTCGCATTTGAAAAAAGTTTATTTAAAATCTCTTCTGGTGCGGGAAGATTATCGTCGTTTAGACCGGCTGAAGTGGTATTGATTATCAAATCGTATTTGAAATTATCGATATTATCCCAGGTAAAGGTTTTTTTGTTTTTTTGTTTGAAATATTCAAGTCTGTTTACCGAGCGGTTTAGAATATCGGCTTGCGGCAATACAAGACTCAAAGCCTTAGCCGTACCGCCCGCACCGATAATAAGCACACTTTTATAATCAAACTCCTTTATAGCTTCTAAAAATCCGGGAGCGTCGGTATTATAGCCTATTATTTTATCTCCCTCTTTTACAAGAGTATTGACCGCTCCTATCTCTTTTGCAATACCTCTGACTTCATCGCATAACTTAAACGCCCACTCTTTATGAGGCACTGTAACGTTCGCACCTTTTATTTTCAGCTCTTTAAATTTTTCAATAATTTTAGAGCCCTCTTTTAGATGATATCTGCCGTAACATTCGTCAATTTTTTCTTTTTTAAAAAAATAATTATGCATCAAAGGCGACTTGCTGTGACTTACAGGGTCTCCGAATATCAAAAACATCTCTCTCCTTATCTGATAAGATAAAAATAAAACTCTTCCCCGTCAAAATAAAATTTAACCTCAATACCTTTTCTATTAACGACGATATTTTGTAAGTTTTCTATTTCGTCAAAAACTTTCGGAAGCGTAAGATTAATATCGACATCGTATTTTTTAAGCTCTCTTTTTACGTTACCTACTATTATATTCGCAAACTCACCGACCATATCGACTAAATCTTCTTTGCTTTGGTACTCTTCTCCAAGCAAAATTTTACTAATTCTTCGTGATAATTTTTCTGTAAAAATCAAAATCATAACTCCGTCGTTATCTCCGTAAAACCCGATAGAGCTCGCTACGTAATCTTTACTCGTATCAAGAGTGACTTCTTTGATGTTAGGAGGCTCTTTTGTCGCAGTAACTCCCGTCATAAGCTCAACGGTCGAAATAGTTGCGTTTACGAAATACGGCAATATTTTTACGAAATCTTTGGTGATTTTTTTGGCTCTTTTATAAATAACGTCGTTTGATTCAAGAGCGTCTTTATACTCTTCGGAATTTAAAAGCTCTTCTTCATTTGCAAAAAACATAAACCCGACATCTTCCAAATCTTCCAAAAGATTTTTTTGTATATTTTTCGCATTTAATCCTACAATCGCCAAAAGAGCTCCGTATTCGGCACCTTCGACCCCAAGCTTACTTAAAAACCTGACGGCATGAACGTTTAGACCTTTTACTTGGTTCATATCAAATACAAAAACCCTAAATCCGATTAATAAATTACGCCTGAAATATTCTATATCGAACATATTCGGAAGACTTGCGTCCAAAAAGTTATCGAAATAAAAATAAACAACCCCGTTTTTTACGACCGCTCCCACTCTATTCGAAATTTTAGTAACAAACGATTCTTTAATAATTACGCCGTCTTTGCCTTCCTCTTCGTTGTTAATAACCTTGGGGTTATAACCTTTTTTAACAAGATAATAAATTAACATATTTTTGTTTTGGTCGTCTTTTATACAACAAAGATAAATTGGCTTTTCCTCTCTATAGTCATCATCGCAAAATATTTTTTCTATATGTTCGTTTTCGAAAAAGTGAAAAAAGCAGTTTTTTAAATTACCGATAATCGTTTTTATGTTTTTGTTTGCATTAAAAATACAACCTTCGATATTTTTTTTATAAAGCATTTCGAAGATATCGTTCATAAACCGAATGGCGTTCATATTCGCACTTATGATTTTTGAAAAATCGATACTTACGTATTTGACGCCTTTTTTTTCAAAAAGCGAAATATCGGCGGGAGTGATAATCTCTCCTACCGCTTCGGCGTCTAAAAAACCTTGAGGTTTATAATAAACTTTTTTACCTTGAAAACTTCTAATTACCCCCATCTAAATCCTTTAGAGTGGCAACCAACGCTCCGAGTTTGTTATTGACCTCTTTGTATTCGAGTTCAGGCTTGCTATCCGCAACTACACCGGCTCCGGCTTGAAAAATCACTTCGTCATCTTTTATAAGAGCCGTTCTTATTGTAATTGCGCTATCCATATTTCCGTCAAAACCGAAATATCCTATACTTCCGGCGTAATATCCTCTTTTTAGACCTTCGTATTTTGCTATTAGCTCCATCGCTTTAATTTTAGGAGCTCCGGTCATCGTACCGGCGGTGAAAGTCGCTTTAAATAAATCGAACATATCGTATTTGCTATCAAGTTCGCCTACGACGTCGCTTACCATATGCATAACGTGAGAATATCTCTCAACCCTCATAAGCTCTTCGACTTTCACACTCCCGGCTTTTGCTACACGACCTACATCGTTTCTTCCGAGGTCAACGAGCATGATATGTTCCGCGACTTCTTTAGGGTCGTTTATCATATCATGTTCCATTTCCAAATCTTCTTTGAGCGTCGCGCCTCTTTTTCTTGTTCCCGCTATCGGTCTTAGCAAGATTAAATCGTCATTTAATCTTACCATTACCTCAGGAGAACTTCCTACAATAGCAAAATCGTCAATATCCAAATAATATAAATATGGAGACGGGTTTTTACTTCGAAGTTTTCTATAAAAACTGAATCTATCGACTATCGCTTTTACTTTTAATCTGTTTGAAAGTACGATTTGGAATATATCTCCGGCTTTGATGTTCTCTTTGGCGTTTTTTACCATTTCAAAAAATTTTTCTTTACTAAATACGAATTTAGGCTCTTCTAAGATTTTAGCCGGCTTAATAGGTAGGTGTTTATAAGTCGAGTTTATCGAATCTCTTATGACATAAAGGTGTTTTTCGTACTTTTCGTCATTGATTATTACCGTAAGTTCCGAAGATTTATGAGAAAAACCTACGACTATTTTAGGTCTTATCAAATAAAGGTCGGGAATATCGGTTTCATCTTTTAAATTATCCATTACGGGCTTTAAGACAGGCTCGAAAACTTTTACCATATCATAACCGATATACCCGACAAATCCGTCAACAAAACCGATTTTTAGTTCACGAGAGAGTTTTTTATATTTTTCTTTGTCGATTTTCGAATAGTACTCTTTAAAAAAAGAAAAAGGGTCTTTATCTAAAACTTCCTCTTTTTCTCCGTCAAAATAGTAAGTTTTATAATCTTTATACGATACTCTCTCTTTTTCGCCTATAAAAATAAAAGAGTAGTTTCCGTCGGTATTGTTTATAACACTTTCGAAAAGAAACATTCTCTCGCTCGGAAAAAGAGAAGAGAGGGTATTATAAATTGCAATCGGTGAAAACTCATCAACTAAAAACTTATCAAAAACCATTATTTCGCCTTATAAATAAATGCGTTTTGAGTTACTTCTCTTTTGATTTTAGCAAGTGCTATTTTAGCATCGCTTCTTGTTTTATAAGGACCTACCAAAATTTTCGTAACTTTGATTTTTTCGCCGTTTTTTACGATATACGTATGAATGTATTTGTAATTAAATCCGTATTTTTTTAGCAATGCCAAGAATTTTTTATTAGGTTTTGCGTTTCTAAGAAGTGCCGCTACTTGAACGTAATATTTTCCGTACGCAACTTTTTTAGGTTTCGCAGTAACCGCAGGTTTTGTTACTTTTACGGGTTTTTTTGTGATTTTTTGAGTTTTTTGCTCTTTTGCTTGAGGTTTTACGTTTTTAACCGGCTCTTGAGTTATTTGAGGTTTAGGTTTTTGAGTTTGAGTGTTGTTTTGAGTCGTATTAGTTTGAGTTGCAGCCGGTGTTTGAGCGTTAGTATTTGTATTTGCGTTATTTTGAGTATTTTCATTAACGTTTTGATTTTCATTTTGATTTGCGTTTTGATTAGCCGTATTCTCATTTGCCGTCTCAATCGGTAGCGGTTTAAACTCTTCTTGAGGTTTAATCTCTTTTTCAGTTTTTGGTTGAGGCGGTAATATTTCGTTATTTTTTCCGCTGCTCATATTTTGAAAAATAGCCACGGCAATTACTATAATTATAAAAATCAAAAATCCTATAGCCGCGTAAATCAGAGGCTTTTTCATATCCTTTTTAGAATTGATATTTAATAAATCGTCATTTTTCATTGTTACTCCTTACATATGTCGAGCCCAAGAAGCTCCTCTTTCTTTTTTATATAGTTCATAAGGCAGGTTTAAGATATTAAACTCGCTTGGCAACTCGTCAGTTGGAAAAACTCTCCATTGCTTAGGCAATTTCGTCGCAAGTTTCATCGAAAGAGCTTTTCCAAGCTGGATTGCTTCTGCAACGGTCGTATGTCCTTTGTGGATATAAAGATGTAAATGACCTCTTGTTTTGGAGTGATACGCAGTAAAATTCAAAAATCCCTCTTCTCTTAAAAGCAAACTCGCCCTATTCCAAAATCTCTCCGGGTCTATTCCGTTATAATCAAAAACGATATTTTCAACGATATTTCTTTGTCTGTTGATTAAATCGTGAGCTATGATTTTTTTTCTTTCGATATGTTCGTTCATTACTTGAAGAGTTAAAGGTCTTTCTATTTTTTCGTACTTATCGAAAAAAGTTCTGCCTTTGTAGTTGATTTTGGTAACGATTTTACCTTTATATTCGAAGTAGTAGTTTCTATTCATTTTTATCATTGCGATATCTACGTTATAAGCCAAAACGTCTCCTTTTTATGCCCCCAAATAGGGGAAAAAATTAATAAGTAGGTCTGTCGTAAATTACGAATTTGCTTGCAAGTTCTTTAAGTTCTGCCGCAACTTTATCTTGAAGTTCGAGGTTATAAATATCATCAAGAACATCTGCGATTTTGTTCGCTATAAATCTGAACTCTTCTTCTTTCATACCTCTTGCCGTAAGAGCCGGGCTTCCGATTCTGATACCTGAAGTTACAAAAGGACTTCTTTTCTCACCAGGAACAGTGTTTTTATTTACAGTAATTCCGGCTCTTCCGAGTGCCTCTTCGGCTTCTTTACCGCTGAATTCTTTATTTAAGAAACTTACAAGTACAAGGTGATTATCAGTACCGCCGCTTACAAGGTCATAACCTCTTTCCAGCAATACTTCAGCAAGCGCTCTTGCGTTTGCTTTTACTTGTTTTGCATAATCTTTCCAGCTATCTTGAAGATTCATCTTAAATCCTACCGCTTTTGCCGCGATTACGTGTACAAGCGGTCCTCCTTGGATTCCAGGGAAGATTGCGCTATTGATTTTTTTAGCGTATTCTTCGTTGTTTGTTAGGATAAGTCCTCCTCTTGGTCCTCTTAAAGTTTTGTGAGTCGTAGTTGTCACAACGTCACAATGAGGGAAAGGATTCGGATGCTCACCAGCAACCACAAGACCTGCGATATGTGCAACGTCCGCCATTAAAATAGCACCTACTTCATCAGCAATTTCTTTGAATTTTGCAAAATCTATTTCTCTTGGATACGCACTCGCACCGCAAACTAACATTTTAGGTTTTACTATTTTAGCGATATCTCTTACTCTATCATAATCGATTCTACCTGTTTTTTCGTCGATTCCGTAAGAGAAAGAGTGATAATGTTTACCTGAAAAGTTTACTTTCGCACCGTGAGTTAAGTGTCCTCCGTTGCTTAAGTCCATTCCTAAAAGTTTTTCAAGAGGTTTCATCAGCGCAACATACACAGCTCCGTTTGCTTGGCTTCCCGAGTGCGGTTGAACGTTTGCGTATTCGCATCCGAAAAGCGCTTTTGCTCTGTCAATTGCAAGTTGTTCGATCATATCCGCATATTCACATCCGCCGTAATATCTTTTTCCGGGATATCCTTCAGCGTATTTATTTGTAAAAACGCTTCCCATAGCTTCCATAACTTCAGGAAGAGTGAAGTTTTCAGAAGCGATCATTTCAAGATGATTCGTTTGTCTCTCAAGCTCTTTTTCCAAGATTGAATAAACGTCTTGATCGTAATTTTTAAGTAAACTCATATAATCTCCTTTTCTTTATTTAACGTCATCTTCGTCTTTAATCTCTTTTTTAGGTTTCATTGTCGGGAATAAAATCACATCTTTAATTGAATGTGAGTTTGTCAAAAGCATCACAAGTCTGTCGATTCCTATACCTTCACCAGCTGTCGGAGGCATTCCGTATTGAAGTGCACGGATATAGTCGTAATCCATATCCATACCCTCTTCATCACCTTTGGCTTTAGCCTCAAGCTGAGCTTTAAATCTTTCGTATTGATCAAGAGGATCGTTTAGCTCGTTAAATCCGTTTGCTATTTCGCGCCCTGCGATAAACAATTCGAATCTCTCTGCAAATTCAGGATTTTCGTCACTTCTTCTTGCAAGAGGCGAAATTTCAATAGGAAATTCAGTCACGAACGTAGGATTGATAAGTTTTGATTCTACGAACTCGTCAAATAGTTCCGCCCAAAGTTTGCCTTTTGAATCGATATGCTCTTCTATTTCAACTCCGGCGTCTTTTAGGTATTTTTTCATAGCTTCCACATCTTCAAGTATATCTTCAGGTACTCCGCCGATTTTAACGAGCGCATCTTTATAAGTGATTGTTTTCCAATCGTCAAAATCTATTTCCATATCTCCGTATTGAAGTTTTTTAGGAAGATTCAATTTTTCAAACAGATAATCAAACAGCTCGCGTGTAAGTTTCATCAAATCTTCCATAGTATGATACGCCCAATAAAACTCGATCATTGTAAATTCAGGATTGTGAGTGTGGTCTATTCCTTCGTTTCTGAAGTTTCTGTTTAGCTCGAATACCGCTTCGAATCCGCCTACAATAAGTCTTTTTAAGAAAAGTTCAGGCGCAATTCTTAGATTCATATCGATATCAAGAGCGTTATGGTGAGTCATAAAAGGTCTTGCGTTCGCCCCGCCTACAACAGTATGTAGCATAGGAGTTTCAACTTCCAAAAATCCTTTTTTCAAGAAAAATTCTCTTACCAAACTAACGATTTGACTTCTTAATTTGAATCTGTCTCTCGTCTCTTTATTCATAATCATATCAAGATATCTTTGGCGATATTTCGTTTCGATATCTTGAAGTCCGTGGAATTTTTCAGGTAGAGGATGAATCGCTTTTGTTAAGATTCTCACATCATCCGCGTGAATACTAAGCTCTCCGGTTTTCGTTACAAAAGGATACCCGGTAACTTCTACGATATCACCCACTTCCAATGTTTTTTTAAGAAGATTAAATTTATCTCCCAAGTCGTTTTTGCTCATATATGCCTGTAAAATACCGCTTTCGTCTTCAAATTTAAAAAACGCGGCTTTACCCATAAGTCTCAAAAACTTAACTCTTCCGGTAACCGTAAACTTACGATTTTCGTCTCTTTTGTTTTCGAGCTCGAAAACGTCTTTGTTTTTTTCTAAAAATTCAGCGATTTTAGTATCTCTTTTTGCATTATGCCCGTACGGGTTGATTCCCGCTTCTTTTAATTTTTCGGCTTTCGCCATTCTTTGTTTTACGTATTCATTTGAAAACATCAATCTCCTTTTAGGATTACTTTATTGGAATTTTAACATTTTTAGAGACTTTTTCTAAATCTTGAGGGCTAATATTTATAATCTTTTCTCCCACTTTTAAAAGCACGGGATAAACAAGACTTTTTTGAGTATATTCATGCATTTTTTCACGTACGAATTTCACTTGATATAAAAGCGCGATTATCACCGCTATCAAAACGAAAAATTTAGCTCCCGAAAAAACAAATCCCAAGATTCTATCAAACACGCCAAGAGCGCTTAATTTTAAAATTTTAGCAAGCAAAAATCCAACAAATACGGCAAACAACCAAAAACCGACGAATACTGCGATAAAACCTACCAAATCTATTGCTGATTTGTTCGGAATAGCAAAAAGGTTTTGATTGATATAAACTCCAACTTGATGATAAAACTTACTTGCCAAAATAAGCCCGCCGACAATTCCGACAAGTCCAGCTATTTCTTTTATAAAACCGTTAAAAAAACCTTTAATCGCCAAAATAAGCGTAATACCGATAATTACCGCATCAAAAACACTCATTATTCTCCTTACAAAATTTTATAGCCGTTTTTTTCCACCTTCGCTTTATATAGCGCCTCATCGGCTCTTTTTATAATTGATTCGATTGTGTCACCGGCTCTGTGTTGAGTGATTCCGGCAGATATCGTAATTTTAATATAATTTTCTTTATATTTTAAGGTCGTGCGGTAAATTTTATAAATAATTCTCTCAATACTTTTTTCGGCGTTTTCAAGATTTGAACGATTAAATACGATTATAAATTCATCACCCCCGTATCTGTAGATTTTGTCACTTTTTCTAATTAAACTTTTCATCGTATCTGCAAGCTTGATTAAAACAAAATCTCCCACCAAATGTCCGTATTTATCGTTTACCATTTTGAAATTATCGATATCTACGATAGCTATCACCAAATCAAGGTCCCTATCTTTTCCTTTTTCTAAAATTTCACCCAAATCTTTTTCGAGCGCTTTTCTATTATATACTTTTGTCAAAGGGTCTATCAAAAGCTCTTTATAAGCTTTATCAAGTTCGGTTTGAAGCTCTTGAATTCTCGCTTCCATTTGATTAACTTTTTCTATCAAATTGGCGGAAAATTTAATAACCATCTCTTTTATCTCATCAGCATCGGCTACGTTTACTTCGTCTATTATCTCTCTTGAATCGTTTTTTATATCTTTGGTATGAATAGATATTTCGTTGATAGTTTCCGAAGTTTTCGCAAGTATTATCTCATCAAGAGTCGGAGCTATACATAAAAGTTTAGGATTTAGTTGATTAAGTATTCCTTTTTCGTTTGCAATCGCATTAAAAACATCCCTGTAATATAGCGGATAAGGCAGTTTTTTAGCCTTTTCCAAATCTTTCATAGTTTTATTAGCTATTTCTTTAATCATTTCTTCCATAACTTTCCCTTTTTTGCTATTATAGTTACTAAATTATCGGATATTAAGGAGAAAAATTGAGGCTTTCTAAAAAAGATGCAATAAATTTAATTGAAAACGAAGATTTAAGAACACTCGGAGAAATGGCTCTTGCGAAAAAAAGAGAACTACACCCTAAAAACATCACAACTTTTATAGTAGATAGAAACATAAACTATACCAATATATGCTGGGTGGATTGTAAGTTCTGCGCTTTTTACAGACACAAAAAAGACAAAGACGCATATATTCTAAGCTTCGAAGAAATAGATAAAAAAATTGACGAACTGCTTGAAATCGGAGGTACTCAGATTCTTTTTCAAGGAGGCGTTCATCCGAATTTGAAAATAGACTATTACGAAAGTCTTGTAGAGCATATCCATAAAAAATATCCTCAAATTACAATTCACGGATTCAGTGCACCGGAAATCGATTATATTGCAAAAGTATCGAAAATTTCGATAAAAGAAGTACTTGAGAGATTAAAAGAAAAAGGTCTAAGCTCAATTCCGGGAGCCGGAGCCGAAATACTTAGTGATAGAGTAAGAGACATTATCGCTCCTAAAAAAATAGACTCCAAAAGATGGATTGAAATACATAAAACAGCTCACGAAATAGGAATGAAAACGACAGCTACTATGATGTTCGGAACTGTAGAGACGGTTGAAGAAGTTGTGGAGCATTGGAATATGATTAGAGAGCTTCAAGACCAAACCGGAGGATTTAGAGCTTTTATAATGTGGTCTTTTCAGCCGTATAACACTCAGCTCATGAAAGAAGGAATAGTAACCCATAAAACTTCTTCGAACAGATATTTAAGATATTTGGCCGTAGCAAGGCTATTTCTTGATAATTTCAAAAATATTCAAAGCTCATGGGTAACACAAGGCAGCTACATAGGGCAAATGGCGCTGCTTTACGGCGCAAACGATTTGGGCTCTACGATGATGGAAGAAAACGTAGTCAGAAGTGCCGGCGCTCAAAACAGAATGAATCAAGAAGAGATGATAAGATTAATCAAAGACGTAGGAGAAATTCCTGCTAAAAGAAATACGGCTTATGAGATATTAGAAATTTTCGATTAAAACTCTATATTTTTATAAAGTTTTAAAAATTTCCACTCTTTTCTCGCCTCTTTAACTTTTTCTTTTTTTATATCACTTATAGCCATCTCTTCGCTTGAACCGAGCATATTCACACACTCTCCCTCAGGGTCTATTACAAAAGAGTTACCGTAAAACTCCCAATCTTCAAAAGTTCCGACTCTATTGACCCTTACAACATACATATTATTCATAAAAGCCCTGCTTTTAAGCATTTCAAACCATCTTTTGTGCGAACCGAACGTCCCGACGCTCGGAATCAAAATACAATCGACTTTTTTATCCCTAAAATATTCCCAAAAATTATCAAAATGACTTTCAAATCCGAACATCACACCGAATCTTATATTTCCTACACTAAAAACCATAGGCTTGTTTTCTTTTTTTGAAAAAAACTTATCTTCGTTCCAATGAGAATAAGGCATAAAAACTTGCGAGTAATAATATCTGACGCTATTTTTATAAAATTTTCCTATTACTTTATACACATTATCGCCTTTTACCATTATCAAAGGCGCGATTATCGTCATATCATACACTTCGCTTAATTTTTTTAATAATTTAACCTGATGAGAAGTCTGTTTTTTTATAAACCCTAAAGGCATTTTTTCAAGCTCTTTAAAAAACCTGTTTAACACATACTCGGGCAGTACGAAAATTTTAGCCTTTTCTTTTCTTGCTTGTGAAAGAAAATAGTTGATTTTCGCCTTATCAAGAGGCAAAGAGTCCGATTGCATTATTGCGATATTCATTTTATCTCTTGAAATTGAAGTTTGGCTTCTTCTATCATTTTAGTCGCTTCTTCTAAAAGCTTGATACCTTTTTTGTATGTCTCCATTGCTTCATGAAGCGTAATTTCAGGGTCGTTTAATTTTTCAAGAAGTTTTTTAGCTTCTTCAAGTTTTTTTTCAAAATCTTGCATCAAGTTCTCCTTTTAAAATATCGCTGATTAAAAAGTCGAATTTATCAACTTCGACCAAAAAGCTATCATGCCCGTAATCGCTATCAATTTCATAATATTGGCATTTACCGCCCACTTTATCCATATATTTTTTGATATCTCTCATCTCCTGAGGAAAGAATAACGTATCTCCGGAAAAAGAGATTAAATAGAGGTTATCTTTTATTTGCGAAAAAGCATCATCAAGCGAATTAAAGCCTCTGCTTATATCAAAAAGAGAAATTGCCTTTAAAAGATAAATATAACTCAAAGGATCAAACCACTTAGGAAAATTGGCTCCGTTGTATTCAAGATAAGATTCAACCTGAAATCTACCGAATAGCTCGAACATTCCGTCAGTTTTTACGTATTCTCTTCCGAATTTTTTCTCAAAAGTGGCCGGTGAAATATAATTCAGATATCCGATCATTCTTGCCGCGGCAAGGCCTTTTAGACCCTTTTCTTTAATAATATCGGGGTCGTAATTCCCGTTTTTAAATTCGCTATCGGCTCTAACGGCTTCCATCATCGCTTTATTTATAGCGATAACATAAGGTTTCGTCTGATACGTTGTGGCGATAGGAATTACGTATTTTGCAAAGCCCGGATAATCAACCGCAAGCCTTAAAGCCTGCATTCCTCCCATACTTCCGCCTACTACGGCAAGAAGATTTTTGATTCCCAAAGAGTCCAAAAGAATTTTTTGAGCTTTTACCATATCTTTTATAGTAATTACAGGGAATTTAAGTCTGTACCTTTCATTGCTTCCGGGATAAATCGGACTCATAGGACCGGTTGAACCGAAACAACTACCGATTACGTTCGTAGCGATTACAAAATATTTGGTGGTATCTATAGCTTTCCCGTCTCCAATCAAAGCATCCCACCAGCCCGGTTTCCTATCTCCTTCGTAAAAACCAGCCGCGTGATGAGAGCCGGATAGTGCGTGAGTGATTAATATTACGTTGCTTTTATCTTCGTTTAGCTCTCCGTACGTCTCATAAATAATCTGCCACGGCTCTAAAATACGTCCGCTTTCCAAATATAAAGGCTTGGTAAATTTTGCAATATGTGTAGAGATTTTCATTTTTGCCTTTTTTTAACTGAAATTTTATCATAAACTAAGCTCAATAGGCTCACAAAAATAAAATCCTTGATATTCGTCAATTCCAAGATAGCTTAAAATTAAAAATTTTTCCTCGTCACTCACAAATTCCGCAACCGTCTTTATATTGAAATTTTTTGCGAATTCTACGATTAACTCTACGATTTTACGATATTTTTCGTTATTTAAGTTTTTGATAATCGAAGCGTCGATTTTTATAATGTCCGGATTCAAATCCAAAATATTTACGAAGTTACTATATCCGCTTCCGAAATCGTCAATCGCTATTTGAGCGTTGTATGATTTTACTTTTACGATAAACTCTTTTACCATATCGAAATTTTTGATACTCTCGCTTTCAAGCACTTCAAAAACAATATTCTCTCCTCCTTGTTTTTCAAGAAGAGAAAAGATAAGCTCGTTAATTTCTCTATTTACGATATCTTCGAAAGAGAGATTAATAGATACCGGTACGTCTATTTTTTTTGAATCTTCAAACACTTTTTCAATCATTATTTTTGAAAAATCGTGATAGATATTCGCTTCTTTTATCAAATCCATAAATGCAAAAGGAGAGATTATTTTGCCATCGACCTCAACTCTCATCAAAGCTTCGTATTTACAGATTTTTCCGTCTTTGTCGACAATACATTGATAATAAGGAAAAACTTTTTTCTCTTTTAAAGCATGATGAAGAGATTGGATTTTATTAAATTTCTCTTTTTGGCTTTTTTCTATTTTTTCGTCGTAAAGAAGATATTTGAGTTTGTTTTTTTTAGCCATTTTCATTGCCATTTCGGCAGTTTGAAAGAGTCTTTCTTTTATATTGCTTCCGCCTATTTCGTAATTTATATCGATATTGTTGTATTCAAAAGACATATTAAGTACGTTTTTTAATTCAAAGCCGTTTATTTGATGCGGATATCCTATCGCAAATTCGTCACTACCCACTCTATAAAAATATTTATAAGCTCTGAATTTTTCTTTTACTTTTTTCAAAATTTCGTTTCCGAATTCAAATCCGTAAATTTCATTTATAGTAGAAAAATTATCGATGTCGAAAACTATCAAACCTTTAAATTTTTTCATATCTTCAAAAAGTTTATTTCTATTGGGCAGATGAGTTAGCTCATCGTAATAATATTGATTTTTAAGTTTGGAAATAAGCCCTTCATATTCTTTAATCAAATCGCTTTTCGTTCTGTTTATAAAAGGAACGAAGAAAAACATAAAAATTATAAAAACCAAAATATAAATCACAATCGATAGTATGAAAAAGTTCTTAAACTGCCTAACTACATAATCGATTTTATTTTTTAATTCCTGTTTTATTTGAGATTCGTATATTCCTTTTAGAATAGAAAGATTATATTCGTGCAAAAGTGAATAATAAGAGACTTTTTTTTCAACTTTTCCGGTTTTAGGATTTTCGAAATAATAACTTACAAAACAGCTTTTTCCTTTTTTCAGACAATTAAAATATTCCTCTCTAAAATAGTTGCCTTTAACATCGGGTTTATTTACCGATAAAATCATCCCTTCTTTGCTTTTTAAATTAGGCGGCATATAAAAAAGATATCCGAAATTTCCGTTTTTATCAGGAGTAAAAGTCAATATTTTTCCAAGAGCTATATAGCTTGGGTTGTTTTTGTTTATCTTATCAAGATAGGAAATTATTTTTTCAAGCACGAAAGAATCAATAATCTTTTTATTAATCCCGGCAAGATAAACTTTTTTTCCTATATTGGTAAAATAAACCAAATATTCACACTCTCCATGTTTTAAAATAACGAATTTATTGTTTTCTATTAAATATTGGAATTTTTCATTTTTAGGTACTTCTCCTGCAATAATATCTTCGCCGTTTAGTTTTAATTCGTTAAGTTTTCCGTGTTTTATAAGGTATTTTAAAAATTCCGCCAAATCGTCTTGAGTTCTTTCGTAAATACTTGTTTTAAACAAATAAAATGTCTGTTTGAAATCTTTTACGCTCTTTTTTAAATATCTTTTTTCAAGATTAATAACTTTTTCTTGAGTTATTTTCAATTCTTGGTCGATATTGTCTTCAAAAGCGAAATACAAAAAAACAAAAAAAACCACCGATATCGTAAAAACTATAACAATCGGCAGGTAAGAGAGTAAAAGTATATTTTTTTTCAATCAAGTCCTTTTTTTATATCGATTATCAAATCTTCAATATCTTCAATTCCGACACTAAGCCTTATAAGACCTTCTGGTACTCCGGCAGCTTTTAGCTCTTCTTGACTTAATTGTTGATGAGTCGTACTTGCCGGATGCGTTACAAGAGACTTACTATCAGCTATATTCGTCACTAATGAAAAAATCTTTAGTTTTTTTACGAAATTTTTCGCCTCTTCGTAACTACCGAGCTCAAAGCTTAATATTCCTCCTCCGAGTTTCAGATATTTTTTTGCAAATTCGTAATTTTCATCACCTTCCAAAAACGGATAATTGACTTTTTTTACTTTCGGATGTTTTTGTAAAAATTTCGCTATTTCCAAAGCGTTTTGAGAGTGAGCTTTTATTCTTAAATGTAGAGTCTCAAGTCCGTTTATTAAAAGCCAGGAGTTAAAAGGAGATATTACCGCTCCGTAGTCTCTAAGAAGTGCGAGTCTCGCTCTTGCAATAAAAGGATTTTCAAACTTTTGTGTATAAACAAGCCCGTGATAGCTCTCGTCCGGTTCGTTAAATTGAGGATATCTTTTTGATTTCAGTTTTTCTTTTAAATGCTTAGCTTCCACTAAACACCCCGCAATCGCACTTCCGTTTCCGACAATATATTTACTCGCACTATGAACGACTACATCCACGCCAAGCTCTATAGGCTTAACGCCATAAGGTGTCGCCATTGTATTATCGCATATCGTAACAACACCTTTTTCATTCGCTATTTTTACTATTCCTTCGAAATCAGGCACCGTTAAAGCCGGATTTGCAATACTCTCAAATAGTATCAGTTTAGTCTTTTCATCTATCAGCTCTCTTAATTTCTCCGGTTTTTGAGGGTCAAAATATTTTGCGCTTACTCCGAATTGTTTTAGCGTTTGAGTCGATAGAGTGATACTTCCTCCGTATAGTTTTTGAGAAATGATTATATTATCCCCTGCTCTTACAAGATTGGAAATAGAATAAAATATAGCCCCCATACCGCTTGCAACGGCCAAAGCGTCTATTCCTCTCTCAAGTGCCGATATTCTTTTTTCAAAAACTCTCGTAGTTGGATTTCCGATTCTTGTGTAGATATTTCCCTCTTCTTCCAAAGCAAAAAGTCTTGCCGCATGGTCGGTATCTTGATATTCGTATGCCGTGGTCATATAGATAGGAACATTCATAGTTTTTTGGGCGTCTTTTTCGTAGCCGTAGTGAAGAGCGATAGTAGCGTCTTTCATTTGTTTATCCTTTTATGATAAAATCTATCCAAATTATATCAAAAGGAGATGAATGAATACTCCAAAAGACGAAGTTTTTAATAAGCCTATTAGCAAACAATTCGAATTTGACGAGGAAGTTGCCAGTGTTTTTGACGATATGCTTAATAGAAGTGTTCCTTTTTACAAGGAAAATCTGAATCTTCAAATCGATATTTTAAAAAATTTCTTAGATGAAAACGATAAAATTGTAGATTTAGGAAGCTCTACCGGGACGTTTTTAATCGAGCTTGCCAAAAAAACTGATAAAAAACTATCCCTAATAGGAATAGACAACTCTCCTGCTATGATAAAAAGAGCTGCTCATAAAGCAAAAGCGTTCGGTGTGGAGGTAAATTTTGTAGAAGCGGATTTTTTGGAATATGATTTTTCAAATTCCAAAGCGATAGTGGCAAATTATACCGTTCAATTCGTTAGACCTCTAAAAAGAGAAAAACTTATAAAAAAAATTTACGATTCGTTGGTAAATGAGGGAATTTTTTTAATGAGCGAAAAGCTTATTACCGAAAACAAAAAACTAAATAAAATTATGATCGATTTATATTACGACTATAAGAAAAAAATGGGCTACAGCGAATACGAAATAGCGCAAAAAAGAGAAGCTCTTGAAAACGTTCTTATTCCTTATACGATGAACGAAAACATAGAAATGCTAAAAAATGCAGGCTTTAAAGATATCGAAGTTATTTTTAGGTGGAATAATTTTGCGACTTTTATAGCTTTTAAAAACTAACTTATTCATCCGCTCCGATAAAATCATCCTCGTCATCCACATCGGACTCGGCCGAAATTACGTTTTTAGCAAAAAATCCTTTTTCAGATATTTCAGGAGTAAAAATCACCTCACTTGAGGGCGTAAGCTCTTTTGGCTCAAACGTATCTTCGAGTTTAAAAATATATTCGTTTAAAGTTTCATCTTCTATAATATGCCCTATTTTTCCGTCAAAATCTTTAATTTTTCCAAATGCCATTTTAACTCCTTTATTCAAATTGTATCGAAATAGAGCCTAAAACTTCAAATTTGGCGTTAGGGTCTATTTCGGCATGGGACAACACCACTATCTCAACGCCGAATCTCTCCAAAATCTCAGCAAGCGGTTTTCTTATGAGCGGGTCTACGATTAACACTACAGGCGCAACGCCTTTATTTACGAGTTCGTTTACGGCGTTATTGACCTCTTCTACAAGCTTATTCATCTCCGCTACGGTTAGCATAAACTGCTTTTGTTCGCCTTGCTGTTGAAGTTTTGAAATCAAATACTGCTCCGTCCCGGCATCAAACGTTACAAGTTTAAGAGTTCCGTCTTCACTTTCGTATAGTTTTGTAATAACACGACTAAGCGCGCTTCTTACATGCTCTACTATTACGTCGATATTTTTAGTATATTCCGCCACATCCGCAATAGTTTCTAAAATAGTTATCATATCTTTAATCGGGATTTTTTCGTGAAGAAGTGATTTCAAAACTCTTTGAATAAGTCCGATATTCGCAACTTTTAACGCATCATCGACAATTGCAGGGAAGTCTTTTTTGACTCTGTCAAGAAGAGCTTGGACGTCTTGACGAGTAAGAAGTTCTTCAGCGTATTTTTTGATTATTTCGCTTAAATGAGTAACTATTACGGTAGAAGGATCGACAACGGTATATCCGTTCATAAGAGCTTCTTCTTTTTTATCTTCGTCAATCCAAAGAGCCTCTATTCCGAAAGCCGGCTCTTTTACTTTTATTCCCTCTATCTCCTCTACGACCATAGGCGTTGACATTGCAAGATATTTATCCGGATAAATTTCTCCTTTTGCAACTTCTACACCTTTTAATAAAATCATATATTCCGTCGGTTTGATATTCAGATTGTCTTTTATTCTGATTTGCGGCACCAAAAATCCGAAATCGGCGGCTATTTTTTTACGCATGGCTTTTATTCTGTCAAGCAAATCCCCACCTTGATTCGGGTCGGCTATTTTAATAAGCTGATATCCGATATCAAGCTCAATAAGCTCGACTTTTAAGATATCTTCAAGGACTTTTTCCTCTTCTTTGGCTTCTTCTTCAGGAGATTTTTTAGGTTTTTCCTCTTTTGATTCTTTTTGTTCTTTTTTGCTCTCTTTTTTCGGAGGAGGTTTTTTTCTAAATTTCGCTATCAAGCTTTCAATAGGATCGACTCCTTTTTGAGTCTCCATCATCAAATATCCGGCGACCAAAAACACCCCGCCCACAAATAAAAGACTTCCGGTAGGAAATCCGGGAATAAACGCCATAAATACAAGTATCACACCGACTATTATGACGACTTTATAATCTCTCATAAGCTGCTTGATAACACCTTCGGCAAAGTTGTTTTCGTCTTTTGTAGCACGAGTAATGATAATACCTGTAGCTGTCGATACCATAAGAGCTGGAATTTGTCCTACAAGTCCGTCACCCACTGTTAGAATCGTATACGTAGAAGCCGCCTGAGCCAAATCCATTCCGTGTTGAAAAATACCTATCAAAAATCCGGCTATAATATTTACTACAGTAATAATAATTCCGGCAATCGCGTCACCTTTTACGAATTTACTCGCCCCATCCATAGCCCCGTAAAAGTTCGCCTCTTTGATAAGCTCTTCACGACGTCTTTTTGCTTCTTGTTCGTCTATCAAACCGGCGTTTAGGTCGGCATCTATCGCCATTTGCTTACCAGGCAAAGCATCAAGCGTAAATCTTGCCGCAACTTCCGCAACCCTCGTAGAACCTTGAGTAATAACCATAAAGTTAATAACGACCAAAATAATAAAAATAATTATCCCGATAATATAATTTCCACCTACAACAAACTCCCCGAATGCCGAAATGATTTTACTAACGGCATCGGGACCTTCATATCCTTTGCTTAAAATCATCCTCGTAGTAGCGACATTAAGCGAAAGCCTATAAAGCGTAACAATCAAAATAATAGTAGGAAAGGTCGTAAAATCCGTAGGTTTCGGAATATATAAAGATAAAAGCAAAATCAAAACCGCAACGGCTAAAGAGATAGTAAGAAAGAAGTCCAAAAGCCCGCTTGGCAGCGGTACGATAATAATCAGTAGTATTGCAAATACGAATAATACTACGCCTATATCAGTTATTTCATTAAAAAATCTTAATGCGTTTTTAACTTTATTTACCAGATTTCATCCTTATAACGTCTTCTAAAGTATATTTATCTAAAATTTTTGAAATTTCACTTTCAAGTTTTGCAAAAAACGGCCACAACGAACAAACTCCGCCTCTGTCTCTTGTACAATCGTTTATATTTTTCGAACAATAAAAAACAAGAGACTCTTTATCTTCCATAGCACTAAATACATCAGTAATTTTAATATCTTTAGGCTCTTTTGCCAATACGAATCCTCCGTGAATTCCTTTAAACGACTTAACAAACCCTTTTTTTGAGAGAGTTTGAAGAAGTTTAGCTAAAAAGGGCTTGGGAAGCTCCGTGAGTTCAGATAGTTTCGTAACATCGACCGGTTTATCGAATTTCGATAATTCGACAAGCGCTTGTAAAGTATATGCGGTAGATTTCGTAAATATCATATGAGTCCTTTTTAGGAAATTATACAAAAATAATCTTATTTTAAAAAATTATTTCCATAACTACGCTGTTTTTATCCACTCTGTAGTTACACTCGCTACAAAAATACTGCTGCATAATCAAACGAGTATAATAAAGTTCGTTATTAAGTACGTTTTCGAAATTATCGATTAAATTTTTCGAAAAATGTTTAAAATGAATATGAATCTCGATTTTGTCTTCTTTGAATTCGAAAATGATTTTTTCAATTTCGTTTTGAAATTTTGACATATTATACAAAAAGTCCAAAATCACTTGTTGAAATTTATTTTTATATCCGAAAATATAAATATTTTCACCTTTTATTTCTACAAGTCCCTCATTTAAAACGTCTTTTAAGCTGTAAA
>Ga0256843_1000941_pt1 | contig 23890 bp, 21 predicted proteins | sample AlvinellametaG_FD_191572 | JGI IMG/M metagenome (GOLD analysis project Ga0256843, IMG submission 191572) | Pompeii worm associated microbial communities from hydrothermal vent at the East Pacific Rise, Pacific Ocean - Alvinella | ecosystem: Host-associated > Annelida > Integument > Unclassified ... | reverse complement strand
AAATGAAGAGAAAAAGATGAAAAGCAAAATGAAAAAAGCGCCCATCTATACGGGTGCAGGCTCAGTTGATATAAGCAAATACATCAACACTTCGCACGAAAACAACCAAACAAAGCAGTAAAAAAAGCTCATGCGGTAAATTTAAAGGATAAGAACCAAATGAAACAGCTATTTATCATCTTTTTTACTGCTTCACTGCTTGTTGCCGGCCATGTCAAGTGGCTTGGCAACTACGATAAAGCACTACAAAAAGCAAGAGATGAAAATAAAACCTTGATGGTACTACTGATAAAAAATGATTGCAAAAAATGTAAAAACGTAGTCAAGGATATATTTACCGACAAAGAATACATAGACAAACTAAACAAACATATCGTATCCGTGATAGTCAATATAGACAACAAACACAGCTTTCCGATAGAGATGTACTGGTCCAACATCTATCCGACGCTATTTTTTGTCGATAGTCAAAGCGAAACATTTATAGAAGAGCCGATACATCATATAACGGCTGAGGATGTCGAGTCTTTTATCTCCAATATAGGACGATAATCACACCTTTACTCTAAGCTCCAAAGCTTTTGACAAAGAGAGCATATCCACATTTTCCAAGTTTATACCCGTAGGCACACCTTGGGCTATCTTTGTAAATTTCAGGTCAAAATCCTTCATCTTATCTTCAAGAAAAAATATAATCGCATCGTTAGACAAAGATGGAGTAAAGGCGAAAATCACCTCTTTAACCCCTTTATTTAGGATGTTGCTTAATTTTTCCATATCAAACTCTTCAAGACTCTCAAGCACAAAGTATCTACCGTCATACTCCGTATTTTCTTCAAGGATAAATATATCTTTTGGATTTTCCACTATACACAGCTTGCTTATGTCCCTACTCTCATCCAGGCATATATCGCATATCTCATCCTCGCTTAAAGCCCCGCACTCTTCACACCTTCTTATGGCACTCACGGCACTCTCAATAGCATGAGATATTTTCAGAGCCGAAAAAGTATCTTTCGTAACCATATGATAAGCAAATCTTAAGGCTGATTTTTTACCTACGGTGGGTAGCGTATTTAGCGCATCTACAAGGTTGTTAAACTTTTCGAGTCTGTATCTTTTCATAAAGCGGATTATACAGTTTTTTATTTTAATGAATGTTAAAACAAATTTTTAGTATAATCTCGAGTTTAAATCCACAGCTTAAAGGTAGGCAATTTGGAAATTGATTATTATGAAGTCTTAGAAGTTTCAAGGGACGCAAGCGCTGAAGAGATAAAAAAGGCTTATAGAAAGCTGGCTCTAAAGTACCATCCCGACAGAAACCAAGGAGATAAAGAGGCTGAAGAGAAGTTTAAACTTGTCAATGAAGCTTACCAAGCTCTAGGGGATGAGAAAAAGAGAGCTATTTACGATAGATACGGAAAGTCGGGACTAGACTCGCAAGGCTTTAGCCACTATAGCGATATGAATAGCGAAGACATTATGGATGATCTAAGCTCTATCTTCGAGTCGGTTTTCGGACACGGTTTTGGATTTGGGGGCTTTTCGTCTCAAAGTAGTAGGCAAAGATACAAATACACTCTTGATATAGAGACAAAGATCATACTTGACTTCAACGAAGCCGTTTTTGGATGCAAAAAAGAGATAGAGTACACCTATAAAAAACCTTGTGAAGTTTGCGACGGAACGGGTTCTCAAGACAAAAAGACCCAAACTTGCCAAAATTGCGGCGGTAGAGGACAGGTGTATTATCGACAAGGATTTATGACATACTCACAAACTTGCGAAGTTTGCGGTGGTAGCGGAGAAGTCATAAAAAACAAGTGTAAAAACTGTAAAGGACTTGGCTATGTCAAAGAAAAAGCCAAAGTCACCGTCGATATACCTGAAGGTATAGACAACAACAACCAGATCAGAGTCAGCAACAAAGGAAATATCGCTGAAAACGGTGAGAGAGGCGATCTTTATGTGAGAGTCATCGTCAAAGAGGATGAGCATTTTGTCAGACACAATGACGATGTATATATCGAAGTTCCGGTATTTTTTACCCAAGCGGCTCTTGGTGACACCATAAAGATACCGACACTAAAAGGCGAAGATGAACTAAAGCTACCCGTAGGCGCCAAAGATAAACAGCAGTTTGTCTTTAGAGGCAAGGGTATCAAAAATGTTCATACAAAAAAAGAGGGCAATCTGATAGTTCAAATAAGAGTAAACTATCCCAAAAAGTTAACCGAAGAGCAAGTAGAGCTTCTAAAAAAACTCCAAGACTCTTTCGGTTTTGAAAACAACTTGAGTGAAAAGAAGTTTGAAGGCGTCTTTGATAAGATCAAAAAATGGTTTAAAAAGTAAAGGATTGACTATGAAATTGAAAAATATTTTTTTAACGGCGATAGCGTTTATATTTATAGGTACACTATCTCTAAATGCAGCTCAAGACAGCGAACACAACACTTTTGTATTTAAGGACTTAAACGGTAAAACCGTGGAGATGAATACATATGTTCAAGGTATTCACTTCAAAGGTGCGGAAGGCAAAGTGGTACTTCTTGACTTTTTCGGCAATATGTGCCCTCCTTGTCTTATGGAGATACCCGAACTTGTAGAGCTCCAAAAAGAGTTCAAAGGGAAGTTTAAGATCATCGCATTTCAAGTACAAACCAGAGCTACCGATGATGAGATGAGAGCTTTTGTCAAAGAACATAATATCAACTATACTGTTGTGAACAACAGCGACCCTAAAGTATTTAACTTTATAGACTATATCACTGCAAAAACATCTTGGAAGGGCATGATACCTTTTGCCATACTATTTGATAAAAAAGGTGATGCGTCAAAAGTATATCTTGGCATGAAAAGTAAGCAAGAGTTCGAAAAAGATATAAAGTATCTACTTAACAAATAAACTTTGAAAAATATCTTTGATATTAAGACTCCCGACATAGACAAGGAGAACTTTCAAACTCTTTTTGAAAAAGAGGGAGTCGAGATAAAAAGCATCGTAAGCAACACCCTATCCACTCCGAGAGATTTCATATCCGACAAGGACGAGTGGGTAGTCTTGCTTCAAGGTTGTGCCAAGATAGAGATGGGAGATACCACTTATAAACTCAAAAAAGGCGATACTCTTTTTATCCCTGCAAACACCAAACACACCCTTTTAAAAACTAAAAAATTGGCTTACTGGCTCTGCATTTACTTATAGTTATAGAGCAACTCTATCCCGCTTGATTCGGGAGAGTATGTCACATCCGTTTCGAAGTGTTTTGAATGTTTATATCTTACGGTTATGCTTTGGACTATATTGTTTTGATAAACGATACTTATCTTTTTTGAGAGCCTTTTTTCCACTACAAATCCCAAAGTACCCTCATCCGTCGTTAGCAGTTGAACTCTATCTAGATTTATCCCTAAAGAATCGGCTAAGCTTTTTGCAAAACTGTTGCCAAACAAACTCAAGGCTTGATTTGTCGATATTTTTTTGCCTGAAGAGAGAGATGAAAAGGTGGAGTTAAATATCAACAAAGATAGTATATCGTTTTGACTTAGATATGGAGTAGAGCTAAAACTTACGATAGGCGTAGCAAGTCGCCCTCCTATCCTTATGGTTACAAGATAGGGATCTTTTTTATAAAAAGCCTTTAGATTTATATAGGGATTTAGATAATTCCCGTCAAACATAAGCCTACCCTCACCTATATCAAACCTTTTACCCTCACTAAAATAGACCCCGTTAAATATCTTTACATAGCCGTAAACACCGAGCTTTTCGCCCTTGTACCTAAAGAAAGATATATCGTTTTTAAATACGACCCTATTTTTTCCGTCAACATATACAAGCTTATCTTTGGCTATGATATTTACAAGCACTTTTAGTAAACCTTTACTCCCTTTTTTTGTTGTTTGGATATTATCGACAAATACAATATCCGGGTCATTTATCTGGTAAGTTTTTTTAGGTTTATACATAACTTTACCGCCAAGAAGATAGACTTTTCCTTCGATAGAGGACTCTTTCTCATCTTTTTCATAAACCAGATCCAATCCCACATCCACATCCGCTTCCGGCTCTTTTATATGGATCTTTTTTGTAAACATACGCAAGTTATCCTTTTTACCGAGAGTACCGTAAATCTTTATATTATCATTTAGGTAAGACTCCACCTCTATCTTCTCTTTTTTTAACTTCAAGGTAGAGGTTTTATGAGAGTAGATCTTTCTATAGTTATCAAGTATATATGCACTACCCTCATATCTACTTATCTTTATGGTGTCATCATGATAAAAAATAGAGCTTTTTATATCTTTAACGAAAAAGTATTTATCAAATCCTACTCTATACAAAAACCATGGAGCAGTCAATCTAGCTTCAACCCTGCCTTTTTGATACTTTCCGTTTATGAAAAAAGTGGAGTCAACCTCTCCGTCTATCACCCTATAAACATCTTTTATACTATTTAGACTCTCTCTCAAAGAGTTCACTCCGATACTATACTCAAACTCTTTTATATCCCCTTTAGCCTTCAAAGAGGCGCCGCCAAGACCATCGACACTTAGGTCAAATACCTTTTTTGATAACTCGTAAGAGACATTTGCCTTAGCTTTTGTATCTTTTAGGGTTAGCAAAAGCTTATCGCCCGATCTTTGACTCTCCAAGCGAATAGGAAAAAGATATTTTAAGCGGATACTTTTATATCTTGACTTTAGTATCGAATTTTTCGGCAACTCTACAAGGGCTTTGGTTTTTAACTGTTTTATTTCGCCAATGCCTGAAATATTTAACATATTCGAGTCTATACGGTAGTGCCATATCGTACTGTTTATATCTTTGATATTGACGGTTCCGTTTGCATCCACGCTAAATACGCACTCCCTAAGAGCACTTTCGTCCCCAAGCCATCTTGAAGCTTTTAATTTGGCACTTTTTAACTTCATCTCTATAAAATTTTTGCCATATCTCCAGCTGGCTTTTATGTTTAGATTTTTATTTTTAAAGTTAGCCTCTATCTCTTTTTTATCTCCCTCAAAATCCACCTTTCCATCTTCAAAAAGTCTCAAGACCTCTTTGTCCGACCCTCTCAATCCTTTTGGCTCAATCACCCCTTTAAAGCGCAAAGAGCTATCCTTATCCACTTTTAGATCCGCCTTTAAAGCTATATCTTCGGCATACTTGGATCTCAAAGAGGAGTCTATCTTGGTATAAAAAAGTTTCTTTGACATATCATAGTTGGATTTTAAAAAAACTTTTTGGGGCAAAACCCCCATAAAACCCTCTCTAGTGAGCAGCTTTGTCGTAGCGTAGATACTTTTATCTTTAATATAGCCATCCGTTGTCGAAGCAACTCCGTCCGAATCCACAGAGAGAGAAAAACTCTTTTTATCAAAATCAAAAAACGAAACCCTATCTTTTGAAAAAAGTTTTACAAACCTCTTTAGATAGTATGTTTGAAGCGAATATGAGGCAACTTTTAAACTATTTTTATCCAAAGAGAGGTCAAAATCCCCCTTTTTTAAGATAAGATTTTCTTTTTTTGAGATACTTTTTACAAACCAAGGGATAGACACCTTTGCCTCTACCTTCTTTTTATAGTAAGTTCCTTGGATATTTATCTTTCCGTCGCACCTTTTTAGAGGTAGCTCATAGAGAGGATTCAACGCTTTATATAGTGCCGACAAAGAGTCTGCATCCAAGTTAAACTCCGCTCCATCTTTTTCAAATCTCACTTTACAAGAGAGCTTCATCCTCTTTGATACGGCCCTTAAAGACTTATCTTTTAGGTCTCCTTGTATCTCTTCATCAAAGTATCTATTTTTCGCTTTGAGTAAAAACTTCTCTCCTTTTAGGGCAAATACACCCTTTATAGGGAAAAGCTTTTTATACTCGTTTGGTAAACTTTTGGATCCAAAAGCCACGAAACTACCGTTTTTATCATTTAGCGTAACATTTGTATCCACATTTGCAATATCACTATAAAATCTACTCTCAACTTTAGAAAAGTTATCCCTCAAAGCCAAATCTATCCGAAAAAATTTACTCTTCAAGCTGACATCAGCCTCTTTTTCACTCCCCTTAAAATCTGCGAAAGACTCTTTAAAGTATGGCTCAAATCCCTTTTTGAGACCCTCTATATCTTTAAGTTTTACAACACCCTCATATCTAAGTTTTTTATCATCCAAGCGATACCTAAGCTTCATATCCACATCGACTCTAACACATCTATCTGCGCTTCTTAAACAACCCTCCCCCGCCAAAGAGCCGATGGAGATACTCTTATCATGATAAGAGAGATCTTTGACGGATAAGTTAGCTTCATCGATATAAAGCTTACCGAGTGTGTAGCTCAAAGAGTCTATCTTTACATTGTCTATATCTATGGATATGTCGCTTTTAGCACTTTTTTTATCAGGCTTCAAGCTACCTAAAAAAAGTTCTATATTTTTGATGCGGGGATGATCTATCTTTATACTTTTTATCTTGATATTTTTTTCAAATATATCTTTTAGAGAGTATCTCACAGTAATGGCGTCCATTAGCATTTTATCTTTATAACTCACTCCGCTTACTCGCACAAAACTAAATATATCGCCGCTTATCTTTTTATATTTTATATGGTATCTCTTTAGGTAAGTATCGGCCAATCTAGTAAGGATATGGTGAGTTCCGGCAAGATACAAAGATAGCCCCGCCAAACCGACAAAAAGCCAAAAAAACCATCTCTTTTTCAAAACGACTGTCCTATTTGAAAGTGCAAGGCATATATCGAACTATCTTTAGAATTAAAGCCTATATCGAACTTTATAGGACCTATGATGGTCTTATATCTAAAGCCAAAACCGTAAGCGTTTACAAAATCCTCTCCAAAATATCTCTCTTTTACGCTCAGCATTGTAGAGTCCCAAAATATCGCAAAAGAGAGTTTTTTGTATATGGGATGGTCTATCTCTAAAGAGTTGTCTATCAAAGTTTTTCCGCCTACTCCGTCACAACTCGCATCACTTGCGCCAAGCTTATTGTATCCGTAAGCTCTGTTGCTAAAACTTCCTCCCGCAAAAAATAGCTTTGATTCGGGCAAATCCTTTGAGAACTCATCTATCAACCCAAGTTTCGATCTTAGCGCTATAGTAAAATCATTTACGGTTTTTATGACTCTGCCCTCTACTAAAAGTTTAGAGTATGATGAAGATGAGCCAAGATATGTAGCGCCGCTTTCAAAGTAGCCGGAGAGGTATATACCGTTTTTAGGATCTATCTTTGAGTCTCTTTCATCCAAAATTGCCCTAATATAAGGAGATACCATAAAAAAATAGCCGTCATTTATGGAGCAAATATCACTATCTTTTGTTATCTTTATATCTTGAAAATCGATACCGAAATCCAGAAAATACCTTTTATACATCTTTTGAAAATGTAAGTTATTTGCAAGTTTTCTCTCTTTGAAGTCGCTATATATCGTCTTGGAGTAAACAAAATCGTTTTTCAAATCCACATAACCGTTTAAAAAAGGAAAGTAAAATAGTGCCGGATTGAAAAAGCTATTTTTTATAAAGCTCTCATTTTTTGAGTATTTTATATCAAATGATAACTTCCTGGCACCGCCTCTAAAATTTCTCTCCTCCCAGTGAAATACCGACTTTACGCCATATTTCGTTTCGTATCCTATACCCACATTTGAGGATATTTTATCTTTAATATCACTTGTGTCTATCTCGGTGTTTATCTTGTCACCAAAACTATTTTGCTTTATATCTATCTCGTCAAAAGCTTCGAGAGCTATGAGATTTTTATAAGTTAACTCTATCTTTTGAGGCAGATAAGGATCACCCTCTTCGTAAAACAGTCTTGAGAGTATCACCCTTTTTGGTATATCTTTGGGATTATTTACGGTGATCTTGCCAAATTTGCATTGAAGATTTTTCTTGACTCTATACAGCAAATCCGCACTATAAGATCTTTTACTTACATATGCTTTTGTCTTTAAATCATAGTTGCAATACCCCTCTTTATAGAGAGCTTTCTTGATCTCTTCTCTTGATGAGATAAATTTGCTAGCCACAAATCTATCTCCGACTTTAAAGGGTATAAACTTCTTTATATCAAAATCACTATCAACTTTGATACTTTTGACAATGACCGGCTTACCCTCAAAGATATGAAAGATGACCCTATCTTGAGTTCTGTTTACATCAACGGCAACATCGAAAAAACCTTCGTTTTTATACAGGTTTATCAAACTATTTTTGATAGACTCGATAGCCTTGTTCTTTACTTTTAGAGTTTCGTTGCCGCCAAAATCATACCAAGCTTTTTTGATAAAAAGATTTAAAGATGAGTATAAAAAGTCGCTTTTTAACTCTTTATTACCCTCGAACTCCACCCTTTTTAAAGGTGCGGCAACAAGCGTGAAAAAGAGCAAGCATAAAAAAGCGCATCTACGCAACATCTACTTCAGTTCGCCCCAATTTAAACCCACATTAAGGGAGCATTTTATGGGAATATTGAGTTTGTAGATATTTTCCATAATGTTTTTAGCGCTATTGCCGTACTCATCCACAAATTCATCTTTTACTTCAAATATCAACTCATCGTGTATTTGAAGTAGCATCTTTCCTTGAGATTTATCCAACTCTTTGTCTATCTTATTCATAGCCATCTTTATAAGGTCAGCCGCACTCCCTTGAAATACGGTATTTGGAGCTTCTCTTAGATAGCTTGCCTTTTGCATCGGAGTCGCTCTTTTAAAGTCAAAGTATCTGCGTCTTTTTAAAAGAGTCTCCACATAGCCTCTATTTTCCGCATCATGCTGGATAGACTCGAGATAGTTTTTAACGGTCGGAAATGAGTCAAAGTATCTCTTGATATACTCTTTTGCCTCCTTTAAGGGCACATTTACGGTTTGAGAGAGTTTTCTAGCACCCATACCGTAGATAAGACCGAAGTTAACGGCTTTAGCTATATTTCTTTTCTCCATAGCCTCATCTTCACCAAATATCATCCTCGCCGTTTCAAGATGTATATCTTTATCATGCATAAAAGCGTCCACCAAAGCTCTATCTTGAGAGAAGTGGGCTAAAAGCCTAAGCTCTATTTGCGAGTAATCCACCGATATAAGCTTGCATCCCTCTTTGGCAACAAAACCTTTTCTTATCTCTCTTCCAAGTTCGGTTCTTGTAGGGATATTTTGGAGATTCGGATTTTGTGAGCTTAGTCTCCCCGTAGCCGTACCCGTTTGCAAAAACGAAGTGTAAACTCTATGATTTTTATCGCTATATCCATACTTCAAAAGCGGTTTTATATAGGTTGATTGGAGTTTATAGTACTCTCTGTATTGCAGTATCTTTTCGATGATAGGATGGTCGTTTTTTAACTCGTTTAAGACTCTCTCATCGGTACTATAGCCCGTTTTAGTCTTTCGTATCACCCTTAGCTTTAACTTATCAAACAAAATAACTCCAAGTTGCTTGGTGGAGTTGATATTGAACTCCTCTCCGGCAAGCTCATATATCTCTTTTGTCAATTTTGCCAACTCTTTTTCGCTATTTTTCAACAACTTTTCAAAAAATTCACAATCCACCTTGATACCTTCACTCTCCATCGCTATCAAGGTATTTATAAACGGATACTCAACCTCTTTGGCCTCTTTTTTCAATACTTCGTCAAGTAGATTGGTAAGCTTTTCATACAGCCTTAGGGTCATCCAAGCATCTTCACTTGCGTAAAACTTGGCACTTTGGATATCGACACTGGAAAAATCCTCTCCCTTTTTTACCGTCTCTTTAAAACTCTTCATCTTGTAGCCGAAAAATCTATCTGCCATCTTATCGAGACCGGCACTTAGCTCGGGATTTAAAAGCCAAGAGAGTATCATCGTATCCCCAAAAGGCTCTATCCTTTCAAATCCAAAATTTTTATACAAAACCGCTAAGTCGTATTTTAGATTTTGCCCCACTACCTTAAATCCCATCAGCCTCTTTAAAGCCTCTTTGGCGTCGGCTTTTGAGACTTGCTCTCCGACTCCAAGATAACTGTGGGCAATGGGAACATAGTAAGCTTTTTTGAGATCAAAAGCAAAAGAAAAACCGACTATCTTGGCATCTTTCGTATTTAAAGAGGTTGTTTCGGTATCAAACGCTACCACAGCGTCATCTTTTATGAGATCTATCGTTTCAAAAAGCTTCTCTTTGGTATCGAGCAAAATATCTTCAAACTCTTTGCTTTTTGTCTCTTTTGTAACCGTATCGTTATCTTGCATTTGGTTTTGAAATCTTTTTAAAACGGCTTTTATGTCATACTTTAAAAGATCCTCTTTTATCTTCAATATCACATTTTCACTTGGGATTTTAAACTTTTCAATATCAAAATCCCCATCAAAAAGATCATACTTCAAAGCAACGAGCTTTTTACTCAAAAAAGCTCTATCTTTGCCTTCAAGTAGCAATTTTTTCGTTCTTTCGTTTCTTATCTTATCTATGTTTGCATATATATTTTCGATAGAGCCAAACTCATCTATAAGCTTCTTTGCCCCTTTGGCTCCTATACCTTTAACTCCCGGGATATTGTCCGCACTATCGCCCACCAAAGCAAGATAGTCGATGATGTGTTTTGGATCTACCCCAAACTTTTTCTTACACTTCTCTTCGTTGATATTCTCTTTTTTTATAGGATCGTAAAGCACCACCTTGTCGTCATCTATGAGTTGATACAAGTCTTTATCATGACTTACTATCTGCACTTTAAAACCGTGCTCTTTAGCCACTTTTGTCACTGAAGCGATGATGTCGTCCGCTTCATACCTATCTTTTTCCAACTCTTGAAAACCCATCTTCTCTATCCACTCGATAGCGACCGGAAGTTGCTTTAAAAGCTCTTCGGGTGCGGGCGGTCTATTGGCTTTGTATTCGGGGTATATATCGTTTCTAAAACTTTTGCCTTTGCTATCAAGAGCAAAAAGCAAGTAACCGTTTGGATGCTCTTTTTCTATATTTGCTATAAAATTTATAAAACCGGTCAAAAGACCCGTCGGAAAACCATCTTTGTTTCTCAAATGGGGTAAAGCAAAGTAATTTCTAAAGAAAAAACCGAATGTATCTATAATAGTCAAAGTCTTCAAATTCTATCTCCGTATTTATCCTTAACCTCTTCGATAGCTTTTAGAAAAAGATTTTTATCAAGCCCCTCTTTATCTACGATATTTGAAGCTAAGGCTATACTTCTTTCTGAAAGCGGTGAATTGATGGCAACAGCCGTTTTTATAATCTTTAGATACATAGAGTACTCTTTATACTCTTCGGGGGCATTGGAGTAATTGTCACTGTACCTGATGATATTTACGATAAAATCTTCAAAACCCCAGTGTTCAAATATCTTTGCCGTAACTTCAGAAGAGGTGGTATCTACATACATCTTCTCCACTTGAGATACATCCATCATACTTTGGATATCAGATCTAAACTGAAAAACCTCATCGTTTCTTACAACTTCATCGGCTATCACGATCATCCCGGTATCTTGTAAAAGTGCCGGCATAAAAAGAGTATCCGCTTTTTGTCTATCGATATTTTTTACCCAATGCTTCACTATGGAGCCTTGAACATTTGATAAAAGAGCAAACTTTTCAGGCTCGATACCGTAAGGCTCCATATCGACTTTCAAAAGCTTCTTGATAGATGCGGCGGCACTAAGAGTATAGACCTCTTTCATTCCGAGCATGGATACGGCTTGAGAAACGCTTTTTATCTCATTTCTAAGCCCGTACATAGGAGAATTGACGATCTTCAACAGATTCGCTACCAACATAGGATCTTTCTCCACCACTTCGGCAAGTTGAGAAATGGTGCCTTCCGGACTTTTATATATCTTTTCTATCTCCATGAAAGTTTTCGGTAGAGGCGGTACCGACTTTATCCTATCTATCAACTCTTCTCTCATTCTCTATCTCCTCTTTTAAAAATTTAGCTGTATAACTTTTTGTCTTTTTGTAACTCTTTATTATCTCTTGGATATTTCCCTCGGCGATAACTTTCCCGCCTTTATCTCCTCCTTCATATCCCATATCTATGATATAGTCGCTATTTTTTATTATATCCATATTATGCTCAATTATTATAACGCTATTTCCAATATCGACTAAATGGTGTAAAACTCTATTGAGCTTATCTATATCGGCAAAATGAAGCCCCGTGGTCGGCTCATCAAGTATATATAGAGTATTTCCCGTATCTTTTTTGCCTAACTCTTTCGAGAGTTTTATCCTCTGGGCCTCTCCACCGCTTAGCGTTACCGCATTTTGTCCGAGTTTGATATATCCAAGACCTACATCTTGCAATGTTTTTAACTTTTGATAAATCTTTGGTATCGCTTTAAAAAAGCTCGTAGCCTCATCAACGCTCATCTCCAAAACATCGCTTATACTCTTTCCCTTATACTTTATCTCAAGGGTTTGGGCATTGTATCTTTTGCCGTTACAAGCATCACATTTTACCATAATGTCAGGCAAAAAGTGCATCTCTATCTTGATCTCTCCCTCTCCCTTGCACTTCTCGCACCTTCCCCCTTTTACATTAAAGGAGAAACGACCCACTTTATAACCTCTTATCTTAGCCTCTTTTGTTTGAGAAAAGAGCACCCTTATCTCATCCATGACGCCCGTATAGGTGGCGGGGTTGCTTCTAGGGGTTCTTCCTATAGGACTTTGGTCTATATAGATAACTTTATCCAACTTTTCAAGCCCCTCGCACTCAACTCCTGCGACCTTTTTCACTTTTCTAGCATGATTTAGATACTCCCTTGCTATCGGCAAAAGAGTTTGAAGCACCAATGAACTTTTACCGCTTCCGCTCACACCCGTAACGCAAACAAGGTTCTTTAAAGGAAATTTGACCGAAAGGTTTTTTATATTGTTTATATTGATATTTCTAAGCTCTATAAACTCCTTTTGCTCTCTATCTTTTCTATAGTCTATCCTCTTGATACCGTTTAAGTATTGAGCCGTTAGAGTATCGCTATCTAACAACTCTTTATAATCCCCCTTAAAGACAACCTTTCCGCCGTTTACTCCTGCTCCGGGACCTATATCGACTATAAAATCCGCCGCTTTTATGGTCTCTTTATCATGCTCGACAACTATAACCGAATTACCTTTTTGTTGTAAATTTTTTAGGGTTTTTATGAGCTTTAGGGTATCTCTTTCATGAAGACCGATACTCGGCTCATCCAAAACATACATCACGCCGCTTAATCCGCTTCCTATCTGAGAAGCTATCCTTATCCTTTGAGCTTCTCCGCCGCTTATACTTCTAGCGTCTCGCCCGAGAGTGATATAGCCAAGCCCCACTTCACTCAAAAACCCTAGCCTCTCTCTTATCTCTTTCAAGATAGGTTTAGCCACCTCTTTTTGAAAAGGTGAAAAATAGTCAAAATTTTTCTCATCACTGAAAAAATCAAAAGCCTCTTCGATAGGCATATCAAGGATGTCAGCTATATTTTTTTCAGCCACTTTGACAGATAAACTCTCTTTTTTTAGTCTATACCCTTTACAAGAGCTACAAACTTTCTCGCTCATATACTCATTTATCTCTTTTTCACCCTTCAGCATATCGTAGGCGAGTTTTACGACACCTTCCCATTTTCTTTTGAGTCTATGCCTCTTCCAGGTAAATTCCGCTACCTCCACTCCTCCGTGCAGTATCGCTTTTTTTTGAAAATCTTCTAAATCCTCAAACGCTACATCCGTAGGTATCTTTGCCGCATCGCAAAAAGCCTTTAAAAACTTAAAATAGTACCCTTTATTAAAGCCGTAAAGTATCTTTATAGCTCCTTTATCTATACTCAATGAAGTGTCTATGATCTTGTTCATATCTAAAGAGTATCTTATCCCAAGACCGTCGCAAACTTCACAAGCACCTTTAGGAGAGTTAAAAGAGAATGATAAAGGCTCAAGCGGTTCGTAACTTATCTTACACTTAAAACAGGCATTATGCTCGCTATAGTGAAGATATTCACTATCTAGCCCCAACTCTTCATGATTGATCACCTCTATCTCAAGCTCACCAAAACTCTCTTTTAGGGCTTTTTCAACATCTTCGGCAATTCTTGAGCTATTCTCCTCTTTGACAACAACCCTATCAACCACCACCTTTATAGTATGTTTTTTCGTCTTTTTAAGCTCTATCTCCTCATCAAGCCTCACCATAACGCCGTCTATCATCGCCCTTACATAGCCTTTGTGCCTTAAAGACTCCAGCAAATCGGCAAACGAACCCTTTTTCTCTTTGATAAGCGGAGCTAAAAGGACTATCTTGGCTCCGCTTGGAAGTTTTAAAACCTCTTCAACTATATCGCTTGAGGACATTTTGGAGATCTTTTGTCCGCACTTGTAGCAGTATTGCACTCCTACTCTTGCATACAAAAGCCTTAAGTAATCATATATCTCCGTTATCGTTCCGACGGTTGAACGGGGATTTTTGCTCGTTGTCTTTTGGTCTATGGCGATAGCGGGAGTCAACCCCTCTATCCTCTCTACATCGGGCTTGCCGATCCTATCTAAAAATTGTCTCGCGTAAGAGGATAAAGACTCTATATATCTTCTTTGGCCCTCTGCATACAAAGTATCGAAAGCCAATGTACTTTTTCCGCTACCGCTTATACCTGTTACAACCACAAGCGAATTTTTCGGAATTTCAAGATAGTCTATATCTAAGTTATTCTCTTTTGCATTGTAAATCTTTATCATTTACGCTCCAAAGGGTTTAAATAGTTTATTTAGTATCAAAAGTAAAATAACCACATAAAAAATCAAGAGCAGCTTTTTATGTCTTGTTTTATCGGTTTTATGAGAAAACATGATGCCAAAATATACCCCCACAAGTGAAAAAGCACCCACTAAAAAGCCTTTTGCGTAGTCGATATGTCCGAAATAGGACAAACTGGCAAATCCGGAAATGGATGAAAATATCACAAAAAATAGGGCTGAAGAGAGCGCTTTTTTCAAAGGAAAGTGCAAAAATCCCACTAGTATCGGAGTGATAAGCAACGCTCCTCCGATACCCACACTTATAGACATGGTTCCTACAAAATATCCTATAAAAAATAGCAATATATTGTTATTTATCTCAGGTTCGCTAGATACTTGAGGAGCTTTGAAAAACCTATATATAGCCAAAACGACAAAAGATAAAAAGATAACGGTTAGCACTTTTGATGATAGATGAGTCACTATAAAACCGCTATTTAAAGCTCCTAAAAATCCTCCTATACCCACGGCTAAAGAGTTTCCTACATGAAGTGAGCCTTTTTTGTAGTTTAGATACGAGCCGTAAAGTGAGCTAAAAACCATCTGGGTTACCGATATACCTATGGCGGTTTTTATATCATATCCCAAATAGAGCAAAGCAGGTACAAGCATAGTGCCGCCCCCTATGGCAAAAAAACCCGACAAAAATCCTATAACGATACCCAATAAAGACAATGAAACAAACATATTTTTCCTATTTAATTAATACTCTTATAATAACTATTATTTCTTTAAACTACTATTTAAAATAGATTGTGTACAATATATCTATCAAAACTTAAAGGTTGGAAATTGATTTACAAATATACAAAAAACGCTTGTGAAAATTTTTTCAATAATATTCTTGGATTGGAAGCCGAGGATTGTAAAACTCACAGATACAAAAACTTTTTTTATTCAAAAATTTCCATCTACACCAACGATATAAAATATGACTTACTATTTTTCTTAAAAAAAGAGACTATCAACTTGATTTCGGACATTTTACTTTTTGAGAAAAATCCGGACGAACAAATAAGGATCGATCTCTTGAAAGAGGTGGCAAATCTCATAGGAGGAACAGCTAAAACTCTTATGGAGGAGCTTGACGAAGAGACCGAATACACACTATCAACTCCCGAATATCTCGGAACCATAGAAGATATAAAAACTCTCAATCTATACCAAAAATTTGCCAAAAAGGTAAACAATAGATGCTTTGTTATTGCTATCGAGGAAGAGTAGTTGGAAAAAAATAAAGACAACAACAACATAGAAGAGTTGGATTTTAGTAAAGATGATTATGAAAAACTTGATGATATTACCGTAGAGTTTACGGCTGAACTCGGCTCAACTTCTCTAAAGATAGATGAGATACTAAAACTCACGAAAGGTTCGGTCATAGACTTGCTTAAACCGGCAGGAGAGAGTGTAGAGCTTTTTATAAACAATAAGATCATCGGAAAAGGCGAAGTTATGGTGTATGAAAAAAATCTCGCCGTTAGAATAAACGAGATACTGGATTCCAAATCGGTCATCCAATATTTTAGTAAGGAATTAACTTGAAAATAAGACATATTCTACTTTTACTGTTTATAAATATAGGCTTGATGGCAACAACACTACTAACATTTAATACATACGATAGAGACGACAGAGTGGATCTTATGCTTTCGTTTGACACCCCTTATAACGGGAAAATCTTTTTAAAGAAAAATGCCAACGAAGAGATCATAACTCTTAGTAACATCACATTTGATAAAAAAATAACAAAAAATATCAATTCCGATATAGTACAAGAGATACAAATACTCCCGGAGGGACAAAATCTACAAATCATCTTTAAAAGCGACAAAAAGATAGGTATAGTAGCATCCAAAACAACCGACGGTTTCGGACTGAGGATAAGAGCTACGATGCTTAAAAAACAAAATAGCAAAATATACTCCGCTCCCGAAACTACCACACAACAAACAGCAAACTACAATAACCAAAATAGTTACGACTATAACGACAGCAGATATTTTCTAGTGCTATTGATACTCGTTGCACTTGTTTTGCTTCTTTTATATTTAAAAAGGAAAACATCTAAAGATTTTACTGCCGGAAATTGGCTATTTAAACCAAACGGCTCAAAAGAGGATATAAAAATCTTATATAGAAAAATGATAGACAACAAAAATAGCGCTGTTATACTGGAGTATAAAAATATAAAATATCTGATTTTGACCGGAAGCTCCAACCAACTATTGGATAAATTTATGGACGATAAGACCATTTCAGATGAAGATTCGGATGAAGAGTTTGAAAAAATATTTGCAAGAAATAGAGAAAAGCTAGATGAATTCTTAAAAGTAGGAAACGAAAAGTTATCAAGCTACAAAGACAAAGTGGGTATGGACGCTTCAGACGCTATCGAGTGAAAAGAACTCTTCAATACTCTCTCTCATTAAAAGAGGATCTGTGATCCTATTGACCCTATCTCTAAAGGCGGTGGCGTTTGGAAAATTCTTTGAGTATAGGTGCAGATGTTTTCTAAAGATACCCACGGCTCTCTCTCCGTAAAACTTCAGCATAGCGTCAAAATGGGCTAAAACTATCTCTTTTATAGTATCTTTTTTTACAACATCAAGACCGTTTTTGATCTGGTAAAATATCCAAGGATTTCCTGTAGCCCCCCTACCTATCATCGCTCCATCGGCGTTTGTAATACTTTTTGCTTTTTTATATGAAAAAGGGTCGGTGATATTGCCGTTTACGATAAGAGGTATATTTATGGCTTCTTTTGCCTCTTTTAAGACTTCATAATCTATCCTATCGCTCTTGTATCCGTCTCTTTTCGTTCTTGCATGAAATGTGACAAAATCCGCCCCGCTCTCTTCACAAACTATAGCTATCTCTTTTGGGATCTTTTTGTCAAACCCGAGTCTTGACTTGACTGAAGTATATCTTTTATTGGAATATTTTTTTATAGTTTTTATAAGTCTCGACATTTTGGGAAGATCTTTTAGAAGAGCACTTCCTGATCCATGCTTGACAACTTTCGGAGCCGGACATCCGCAGTTGAGATCTATGCCGTCTATACCCTCCATTTCATTAAGTTTCAAGACCGCTTTTTTGATCACCTCTTCGTCATTGCCCGCTATCTGCACGATATATGGAGTTTCGCCCGGAAACTTTTCTACCATTTTTAGAGTTTTTTTTGAATTATATATGAGTGCATTGGAGCTGATCATTTCACTTATGGTGACATCAGCTCCAAATTTTTTAACAACTTCCCTAAAAGGAGAGTCTGTATATCCGGCTAAGGGAGCAAGAAAAAGAAGATTTTCTTGTTTAAAATCTATCATACATCGAAAAATAGATCTATATCGAAATTTTTACCGCTATCTCTTAAAAATAAGAAATATTTGAACTTTTCATACTCGTTTTTAGCCGAGCCCTCAAGTATCTCTCTAACTTTATCTATCATCTGATACTCAAAAAGTATGTAAAGATAGGCTTGCATCGCTTTTTCTTTTTCGCTTGAAAGTTTTTCAAACAACGATATAAGCGCTTCCGGACTTAAAACTTTTTTCAATTTTCTAGCAAGTCTTATATACTCGGCTGGCTCATAATCAAATCTCTTCAAAAGCTCAAGCATCTCTTCATCTTCGATACTAAAGAAATCATCAGGGTCAATCACTCTATCAAGCATCATTTCAAACAACTCTTTATCTATCTTAAAGCCCTGTTTTTTGATGTTGGAGTATGTCGTATAGGTTGCATATATCCTAAAGGCTTTTTGACAAATCTCATCATCTTTATCTTCGCATTCGCTCAAAATCTCTTCGGCATATTTTTTATCATTGGCAAGTTTATTGAGAGTATTTTTTCTAACAAAGTAGTTATCTTTTGGAAGTTTATATTTTCTTAGATCAACAACCTCTCCCTTTTCAACTCTTTTAAGATCCAAGATAGTGCTTTTTATCTCTTCATCCTCTATATCGTCAGGATCTTTTAGAGGATCGAACTTAAAGTGCTTTAACATTCTTGCAGGTAGCTTATACCAAGTGGTTTTAAAGTTTTCATCACCGTCAAGCCCGAGTATTCTTTTTTTGGAAAATTGCAAAAAGCTTTTATAATCCTTTTGTAAACTTCTTTGTATAAAATACCCCTTCACGCTATAATACATCATATGCAAAATAGAAGCTATCACTATCAATATTGCAGGCAGAACTATCCACAGAGCTATCGGCAGAGTTAAAGGTACGCCAAAAGCCGTCAAAGTATATGTGCCTCCGTTAAAAGTATATACATACACACCGACAGCAACTAAAAATATCAATGAAAAAAGAATATATTTTTTTATACCCATTTCAAATCCTTCTTGCTTATTTATTTTGCTTCTCTATAATCTCTCTACACACTATACAATACTTTGCATAAGGTTTTACTTTCAATCTCTGAAAAGAGATATTTTCTTCACACATTTCGCATATTCCGTATCTACCGTTTTTGATCTTATTTTTAGCATACTCTATCTCTTTAAGTTCGATAGCTTGCTGCTTATTTATGGCATGCTTTGTCAATTTGTCAAGATTTACCGAAGCATGATCGGCATCATCGGATAATTGAGTTTTTTGCAACTCCTGCATATCTTTTAATGTATTGTTAATATTCTTTTGAATTTGCTCTTTTCTCTCATCCAGCAAACTTTCAAAAAATTTCAAATCACTCTCTTTCACTAACCGCTCCTATCTAAAAAATTAAAAATTAAAAATTAATCTCTAATTCTTAACTCTTAATTTTACTTATGATAGGGGTGTTTATTTACGATACTTAACGCCCTATATATCTGCTCAAATAGCATCAATTTCGCTATTTTATGAGATGTTGTCATTTTGCTTAAAGAGACCAATCTATCTCCTTTTTTCAAAAACTCTTCATCAAATCCGTACGCTCCTCCTATAAAAAAATTTATCTCACCGTTATCTTGAAAAATCTTACTAAACTCCATGCTATCTAGCATTTCGCCTCTTTCATGCAAAAAGACATTGTATCTTCCAAGATGAGGCTCAAAAGCTTCGCTATAACTCTTTTTTGCCTCTCTTTCTCCTCTCTTTTGAGAGTTTAAAATCTTTTTGTTAAACAACTCTACGCTTTTAAACTTTGCGTATCTGCTTATCATCTTTTTATAGCCCTCCAAAATGGGCTTAAATTCATCTTTACTATCTTTTTCTATAGCCACAACGGTTATATTATGCAACTTTATCGTTATCCTTAGTAAAAAATCTCAAAAAATCAGCTATACTCTTTTTGAGTTCATTTCTCTGAACGATCATATCGATAAGTCCATGCTCTAGTAAAAACTCCGATCTTTGAAAACCTTCAGGCAGATCCGCCCCTATGGTTTGTTTGATAACCCTCTGTCCTGCAAAACCTATCAAAGCTCCCGGCTCGGCCATGATGATGTCTCCAAGCCAAGCAAAAGAGGCACTAACTCCACCCATAGTGGGATCGGTTAAAACCGATATATAAGGCAATTTAGCATCATCAAGCTTTGCTAAAGCGGCAGCCGTTTTTGACATTTGAAGAAGGGAGAATGTACTCTCTTGCATTCTTGCCCCGCCGCTTGCGCTGACGATCACCAGAGGAGTCTTTTTCTCCAAAGCTCTATTGACGGCACGAACGATCTTTTCACCCTCAACCGAGCCGAGACTTCCTCCCATAAAAGCGAAGTCAAACACTACAAGCTGAGTTAAAATACCGTCAATCCTACACTCTCCGCTGATAGCCGAAGATTTTCTGCCTGTCTTTTCAAAATTCTCTTCAACTCTTTTTTTGTAAGACTTTTTATCCACAAAACTAAGAGGATCGTTCGGTTCCAAATCACTATCAAATTCAAAAAAAGTTCCCTCGTCCGCAATGATTTTTATCCTCTTATCTGCCGTAATCCTCATATGAAAATTACATTTAGGGCAGACATTTAAAAGGTTTTCCACCTCTTTATAATACATCAAAGAGTTACATGATTTACATTTAACCCAATGGCTCGGTGTTTCGTTTTTCGCAGGTTGCTGCTTCCTCATTTTACTAAAGATATTACCGAAATTCATTTTACACCTTCTATCATTTTTACCAATTTATTATATAGTTTTTCATCTTTTGAAACAACCAAAAAATCCCTTTTTTGGAAAACAAACAGATCTTCACACATAAAGATACCGGCACTCACATCATACTCTCTTGCCACACCCTCAAACACAACGAAATTTACGCTGTGAGCATAAGCGAGAGATAGTGCTAAAGCCCCGGGGCTTCTATATTTGATACCCTCTTTATTTAATTTGCATACGAACTCTTTGGAGGCGTACGCCCTTTCATAAATACCTATTGTAGCATAATTGTTTATTATAACTTCTGAAAATTTTGAATTATATAATTTTCCTCTTTTAAACTCCTTGCCACTCTTGATAAATATATCTTTATTGGCAAAATTTACTATAACGGCATCTTTAATCTTTCCATCAACTTTCCTTGCAACGGAACTACCGAAATATGGTAACTTTGAAGCTATATTTTCACTTCCGTCGATAGGATCTATGATGATCTCGTCGTTTCCCTCACCATATACGCCACACTCTTCGGAAACTATCTTGCCGTATCTGGAGAGATGTTTTATAAAAATCTTTTCAGACTCTATATCGACAACTTTACTAATATCTCCGCCTGCGCCTTTTTTAACTTCACTATAGATTCTATCATCACTCGCACTCAAAAGATACTCATACACCTCTTTGTTTGCTAAAATGACCGAATCTATAAAATCCATCTCTTCTACTTTAAAGACTCTATGATGGCGTGTGCCGCCTCTTTTCCGTCATTTGCGGCTCTAACAACCAAATCGGCACCCCTATAGCAATCTCCGCCGCTATAGATACCGCTTTTGCTCGTTTCATAATTTTCATCTATCACTATGCCGCCCCACTTGTTTACCTCTATACCGTTTTCGGCAAGAAATGATGGAACTTCCGGTACAAATCCGAGAGAGAAGATAACCACATCGGCTTCAACTCTAAAGTTGCTACCCTTTATGACTTCAACTCTTTGTCTACCTGAACTATCTTTTTCTCCGAGTTTCGTCCTTTTCATCTCAACGGCTATCACTTTTCCGTCGCTGTTTACCACTATCTCTTCTGGAGTTACATTGAAAACAAAAATTGCCCCTTCATCATAAGCATTTTTTATCTCTTTTTTAGAACCGGGCATATTCGCTCTATCTCTTCTATATAGACACTTTGCGCTTTTTGCACCCTCTCTGATGGCAGTTCTAACGCAATCCATCGCCGTATCTCCACCGCCTATTACGACAACATTCTTATCTTTTACATCATACTTTCTATCGTACTCTTCTCCAAAAAGCTTCTTTTGGATATTGACCAAAAAGTCAAGAGCCATCATCGTACCATTGGCATCTTCGTTCTTTATGTTTGCTCGTCTTGGTTTTTGAGCCCCTATACCTATAAATATACCGTTACAATCTTTAGCTATTTCGCCGAAAGTTATATCCTTTCCGACTTCGCAGTTGAGTTTCAAGTTTAAGCCGGCCTCTTGAAGCCACTCATATCTTCTTTGCACCACTTTTTTATTTAACTTAAAATTTGGAATTCCGTATGTCAAAAGTCCTCCCGGTCTTGAGGCTTTCTCATACATATCCACACCTATCCCTGCTCTTAGAAGATATGTCGCCACACTCATACTAGCAGGACCCGAGCCTATAACGGCTATCTTTTTATCACTCGTAACACCCGGAAAATAGGGCTTCAAACCGTGTTTAAAACCGTTTTCACTAACAAATGTCTCTATAGCTCCTATCGTCACGGCGCCAAAACCGTCTTGATTGAGAGTACAAGCACCCTCGCAAAGTCTATCGTGAGGACATATCCTGCCTGTTATCTCTGGAAAAGGGTTTGTTTCGTTTGATAATTTAAAAGCCAACTCTTTGTCACTGTTTGCGATGGACTTTAACCAAAAAGGTATATAGTTATGCAAAGGACACTTGTTGTGGCAATACGGATCACCACACTGAATACACCTCTCTGCTTGAGTCGAAGCGTCGTTTGTCCTAAATAGTTCATATATCTCTTTGTAATCTTTTATTCTTTCGTTCGATCCTCTTCTTATAGGATCTATTCTTTCAAGTTCAGTAAAATTTTGCATATCAATCTCCCTCATCCGGATTTAATGGAGTTTTGGTCAAATCTTTCGGTCTAACCATCCAAAACTCTCTCACTTCATGCCTATAATTATCAAGTATATATTTGGCTTTTTGGCTTCCTGTCTCATTTATATAATCCCTCAATAGCTTCTTCAAGAAGTGTTTAGCTTCATCCATTTCGTCGCTATCTATCCTTCTAACAACTACAAGTTCTTGGTTGAGTCTATCTATGAAACCTCTATCTTTATCATAAACAAATGCCACACCGCCTGTCATACCCGCAGCAAAGTTTACGCCCGTATTGCCAAGTATCACGGCAACGCCGCCTGTCATATACTCACAAGCATGATCTCCCGTACCTTCTACTATGGCAGTAGCTCCGGAGTTTCTTACGCAAAATCTCTCTCCAACGCTACCGACTGCATAAAATTTTCCACCCGTTGCACCATACAGACAAGCATTTCCGGCACTTGAGAAGTTATCTCCTTGATTTTTAGGCATGATGATGATCTTTCCGCCATTCATACCTTTTCCAACATAGTCGTTTCCAAGACCGTCTAGTTTCAGCGTTATACCGTTTACCAAAAATGCACCAAAGCTTTGACCCGGCGTTCCTTTTAGTTTAAAGATGATACTATTTTCTTCCAAGCCTTTGTTGCCGTAATATTTAGCTATCTCTCCGCTTATCAAAACACCGAAACTTCTATTTAAGTTGCATATATTCTCTTTGATGACTATATGGTTGTTTGGATTTTGAATGGTTGGATATATCTTTTTAAGTATCTCTTTTTCAAAAAGATTTTTATCTATCGGCTCATTTCTCTCTTTTTGACAAGTATCGACTCCCTCTACTCTTCTTAAGATGGAGCTAAAGTCGAATTTTCTCGCCATTTCATCATTTACCACTTTCAAAAGATCG
>Ga0256843_1000940_pt1 | contig 23903 bp, 20 predicted proteins | sample AlvinellametaG_FD_191572 | JGI IMG/M metagenome (GOLD analysis project Ga0256843, IMG submission 191572) | Pompeii worm associated microbial communities from hydrothermal vent at the East Pacific Rise, Pacific Ocean - Alvinella | ecosystem: Host-associated > Annelida > Integument > Unclassified ... | reverse complement strand
CGGTGCAGATGCGGCTTATTACAACCCTGCAAATATGGCATTTAATGAAGATAAAAACTTCATTGAATTTATGGCAACTTACATTCATTTAAATAAAGTTACATTTTCCAATGACAATGGTGAAACCTACTATTCAAGAAAAGAAAATTTTATCCTACCACAATTTCACTTTGCTTCAAAAGATTATAATGGATGGAGATATGGGATATCAGTAACATACCCTGCAGGTCTTTCAAAAAGATGGGATGATGTAATTCCTGAAGCTGGAGCAAAGGAATTTACACTAAAAACAATAGAAATAAATCCTGTTATTGCAAAAAAAGTTAGTGAAAACTTTGCATTAGCATTTGGTATAAGATTTGTAAAATCTGAAGGTATAGCAAATGTATTGGGACTAAAACATAACCAAGATGGAACAGTAACTCCATTATATTCAGAATATTTAAACGGAGATAGCTTTGATAAAGGATGGAATGTTGCAGCAACTTTTATGAGTGATGATAGAACATTAAAAATTGCAGCAACATATCGTTCTAAAGTTGACTTATCATTAAGCGGCGATGCAAGCGGATATTATTTTACAGACTTGATTCTTGCTAAAAACCCAACACTTCCTTTACCACCACATAAATATATTTCATTCAATACTCCTGGAGGTGTTACTATCCCATTGCCTGCTAGTTTAAATGTAGCAATTGCAAAAAGATTTAATAACACTACAATTGAAATTGTTTGGGATAGAACATTTTGGAATACCTATAATGAACTAGATTTCTCTTTTAAAGATCCAATTGTAAATGGAGCATTTGGTAATCCGATTTTAAAAGACTGGAAAAATGCAAGTGCTTACAGACTCGGTATTACACACAAATGTTCTGATAAATTAACTGCAATGGTTGGTTATGCTTATGATGAAACACCTATTCCTGATTCAACAATAGATTTTAGCTTACCTGATAGTGATAAACATATTTTCTCAGGAGGAATTAAATATAAAATCAATAACCAAATGACATTAGGTGTATCTGCATTATTAACTAAACAAAAAACAAGAAGAGCTACAGTAAACAATGATTTAACTGGACCAATTTCAGGTGAATTTAAAGATGGCGGAGCATTTTTATTAGGAGCGGGATTAGACTATAGTTTCTAATCCCTTTTTACTTTTCCTTTAATTTTAGCAGTTGCAATATTTGCACTAGCTATTTCAATGTCAACTTTTTCAAATAAATTAAATTTTTCTTTGTCTTTTAAAAATACTCTAGCACCAAGAAGTTTATCTTCTAGTATTTTTGCTATTGGTGGAATTTCTGTATCTTCAATTATTCCTTTATAAACATCTCCTATGTGAAGTTCTGCAAATCTTGCATATTTTCTATCATAAAAATCCCACTCAACTTTCATAGCTTCTCTTTCAAGCTCACTAAGTTTTACTACTAATGCTTCTACATTTCTTAAAATATAATCAAGAATCTTTTTCTCGCCTTTTATAGTGGCTTTTAAAATTCTATGAAGCGTTAGGTCTGAATATCTCCTAATTGGAGATGTAAAATGCGTATACCTATCAAATCCTAGAGCAAAATGAGGTGTACACGACGCATCATATCTTGCTTGTTGTTGTGAGCGGATGATTAATTTATCCACAAATTTTTTAATCCCCATCTCTTTGGCTTGAGATTGGATATTTGCTACAACTTTTGTAAAATCTTTCTCATCTACATCAACCTCAATTCCAAGTGCGCCTAGTTCTGAATACAACTCATCTAGAGATGTTTGAGATGGTTTTTCATGAACTCTAAAAATTCCAAAATCAATCATTTTAGCCGCTGCTTTATTTGCTAAAAGCATACAATCTTCTATAAGTTTATGAGATGGTGTCTCTTTTTCAAGAGTAACTTCTTTTATCATACCATCTTCATCTAAAGTCATTTTAATCTCATCGCTCTCAAACTCTAGTCCAGTTTTTAGTCTTTGGGTTCTAATATTTTTAATTCTTTCCCATAAAGGCATAAGCCATGATAAAATCTCTTCATCAATCTCATCAATATTTTCAAATTTGCCTTCCAAAAACTCATCAACCCTATCGTATGAGTATTTTCTATGAGAATGAATTACCGCTTCAAAAAGTTCTTCTTTTACAACTTCGTTGTTTTTATCAAGAGTTATTTTAAATACAAATGCCAATCTATCTTCATTTTCTTTTAAAGAGCAGATATTTTCACTAAGCTCTCTTGGAAGCATTGGAATTGCTTTATGTGGGAAATAGATACTAAAGCCTCTTTCTTTTGCTTCTTTGTCAATATTTCCGTTTAGATATACATATTCGCTAACATCTGCAATTGCCACATAAAGCTCATTTTTTTCTTTATCAAAATAGATTGCATCATCATGGTCTTTTGCCGTTGGCGGGTCGATTGTACAAAAGCTTAAATTTGTCAAATCAACCCTATCTGGATACATAGACTTATCTACATAATCCCCAAAAGCTCTAGCTTCTTTTATGGCTTTTTTTGAAAACTCTTCTTTTTTATTATAAAGTCCCAGAGAAATTTTTTCGTCAACCCACGGATCTTGAAGAACGCCTAGTACTTCTTCAATTTTAGCAGTGTAGTTGTTTACTTTAAACACTGCGCCATCTGGGAGTTTTTTTAACGTTTTTTTCTTTTCATTTACATATATTGGCAAGTCTGTTTTTATGTTTTTTAATACAGGCTGTTTTTTGCCGTTTTTATATTCGTATGTAAGATACGCCACAGTATATGCAAATGCTTTTTCTAAAATATAAACAACTTTTGCTTTTGGCCTTCCTTTTTTGTTAAAAAGCCTCTCACCTATTACCAAATCACCCTTACTAGCACCATTTAAATGATGTGATTCGATTAAATAATCTTTTTCTTTTACACCAATAGGAATTAAAAATCCAAATCCTTTTTTTGTTACATCAACTTTTCCTATTCTGTATTTAGATTTTAATTGAATAATTTTCCCGTTAGTTACGATCCCTAGTGCTATTAAGTCATTAACAATATCCCTCTTATCGCGAGGGATATCTTTTCTATCTATACCTTTTACAAGCTTATATGCAAACTCTTTCATAAAATACCTTTATTTATTAATAATCTCTAATGCCTTTTCGTATAGATATTTATCAAGATTATATTTTTCTACTTTTTCATATGCTTTTTTCAAATTTTCCTCATTCTCAGGCTCTAGTAAGTCAATTGCAGTTCTTAATACATCCAAACTTGCACTACACTCTTGGTACTTTGGAGCATTTAGAGGATTATCAATATATTCTATTGGCATAACAAGACTTTCATCAAAATGCCAATGTTTAAATAACGCCGCGATTATTTCTGTTGTTGTAGCTCCGACATACTCTTTTTCTAGAGCGCTTCTGTTTTGAGGAGTCAGTTTGTTTCTAAATTCTATATGTCTGTTTTCTGATACAAGGATTAAAGATATGATCACCGCCCCAATATCTAATAAAAAGGCATCAGTTGCAATTATATCAAGTTTATCATTCTTTAGTCTATACCAGTTAACCCCTAATGCATGTCTTTTTGATGCAACATCTTGAAATTGTTGCTCACTTATTCCATAAGCGCTTAAATCAAACTTTAATGTATTTCTTATAGCAAAAGAGATTGCAAAACCTTTAACAGTACTCATACCAAATAAAGAAACGGCTCTCTCAACCGTCTTAATCTCTTGTGAAAATCCATAAAGTGGAGAGTTTGCAGCTTTTAAAAGGTTGGCTTTTAGCATAGGATCGTTTTCTATGACTGGTACTAAATCACTTATTGCAGAATTGGGATCGCTTGTAATTCTTTGAATTTCTCTAACGCTTTGAGGAAGTGGTGGTAGGGATTTTATTTGCGCTAGGATTTTATCATTCATTTATACTCCTTAGTTTTCGGTTAATTTCTTCGTTTTCTCCATAAGAGTCAATATAAACTCTTAAAATTTGCAAAGCTTTTTCTTTCTTGCCTTGTTTCAAAAGTATATCGGCAAATTGTATCCAACTATCAACCCTTTCAGGGTCAATTGCATTTGCTTTTAATGCCCATTTTTGAGCATTTTTCACATCACCTCTATTTAAATACTCTTTTGAAATTGATAAGGCCAAATCATAATTTGGACTTCTATTAAAACTGCTAATTAATTTATTTAAATCTACTTTTTGTACTTCTAAATTAATTTTGTTAATTTCAACAACTTCTAAATTTGCATTTTTTGGTTTAACAACTTTTTTAGGTTTTGGTTTTGGTGTTGGTGTTGGTGTTGGTTTTGGCTTATAAGTTTTTTCTTTTGGTGTTTTTATTTGTGCAATATTTGGTAATACAAATTCTAGTTTCAATTCTTCTTTTTGTTTTGGAGTTTTAGTTTGATTAATCTCTTTTTTTTCTTTTATTACTTGTTCTTTAACTTCTACTTTTTTTTCAATTGTTTTTGATTGATTAACTTCTTTTTTAACAACTTCTTGTTTTTTTAAATTTTGTTTTTTAATAGATTTATTTTTAGTCTCTGGCTGTTTATATAAAGCAAAAAATATCACACTTACAATCAATACAAATACTATAAAAATAGATAAAAAAAAGTTCCTTCTTTTCTTATAATATAGTTTTTCAAGCTCTTCATATCTATGCATCTATAGCCTTTAAATCCATTATTGCAATATCAATATATTTATTATCAATTTTACCATTTGCAAATCTATTTGGTTCTTTTTCATAAAAATAATCAATTACATCAAAAAGTTTAAACATTAACTGATTAGTGGCTCTAAGTGAACCTTTAGTATATTTATATATTTTTTTAAAGTTTTTTTTGCTAAACATTTCGGCAATATCATTGTAGTTGTTTTTTAGAAGTTTAGTGTAGATAAAGTTTTCCATTTCAGAGAATTTTACATTTTTTACGGGTATTATATAATTAATTCTAGTTTTAAAATGTTTTTTTTGAAGAAGTTTATTAACATCAGTATCATGCGTAGCAAAAACAATTGTAATATTGCCTTTATCTGCATATATCCTTAAATTTTCCCAAATTTCAGGAGTTAGAAGTTGTGCTTCATCAAGAAGTAAAATATGATGTGATTCAAGTGCCAATGTTTTAATTAAATCTAACACACTATCAATTTCAAGATAAGGATTATTAATATAAAACACATCTGTTTTATTTTTTAACTCTTCATACACGCTTTTTAATATCAAACTTTTACCACTACCGGCAGCACCGGTTAAGAGAATCATTTTCTCTTTTTGATTTATTGCATTTATTAAATCTTGTTTTGTTTTTTCTGTTGTGCTTAAAGGAATATAGTTTTTTAAATCCACCACATCTCTAAATAACTCTCTTGCACTAGCGAACTTGCTCAAACCCTAAATCCCTTAAAGTCTTTTTCTTTTTAAGATCAATAATGTGCGGTGTAATTACAAAAACTAACTCTTTTTTTGATGTAACTTTTTCTTTTGATGAAAAGAAATATTTAATAATTGGTATTTCTTTTAAAATTGGAACTCCGTTAACTTTTAAAGATTTATCATCTGTAATAAGTCCACCTAAAACTAATGTTTGATTATCTTTCATTTTTACAATACTTAGCATTGTTGAATCTTTAGTATCAGGCGGCATATCTCTTGTAGTTGATGTTAATTGTGTCATATCTCTAAATGCACTAATTCTTGGTGCAATACTTAAAATAATTTCACCATTATCACTAATTTGAGGAGTAATATCAAGAACAACTCCAACAAATTTTGAATCAATAGTATATTCTGTTTGAGGATTTCCATTTTGATCACTTACTACTTTTGAAGCATATTTATAATAAATTGTATCTCCTACACTAATTATTGCTTTTTGATTATTTAGTGTTACTATTTTTGGATTTGAAATTGAGTTTACATTACCATTTTGAGCCAAGAAGTTAAGTAAAGCACTTGCACTAAATGTCGCATTGTTAAATAATGAAGCACTACCTGCTATGTATCTGCTTCTAAGAGGTACAGTTTGATCCGGAAGAGCAATTTGTAACTTACTCCAATCTATACCAGTTTTATGAGAAGAGCCAAGTTCTACACTATAAATTTTAACATCTATTAATACTTCTTTAGTTAAAGCTTTATATAAGTTTTTCATAAAATGATCTACTGCGGTTATTTGTTTTTTTGTACCTGTAACTACAATAATTCCACTATCTTTATCTACTATTGGTTCAAATACACCTGATGTTGTTTTTTTATCTTTATTATCCCCTACTACACTAGCAAGTGTTACAGATTGGTCTGAATTATTTTTAAGAATAAGTGTAATTTTATCTTTTAATTTATCCCAAAAATCAAACTTATATGTATTTTTTACAGTATTGTCAGTAGCATTTAATTGTGCTTCTCCCTCTCTATTTGTAGAAATAAAATCTAATTTATATGTTTTAGTCTTATAATAACTTATATCTAATTCATTGTTTTTTAAAGTATAAAATAGACCTCTTTTAGCAAGAATTAAATCTAATATTTGAGGTAATGTGTAGTTTTTAATTCTTACAAATGGCATTTTTTTCTTAAGTTCTGTTCTAGCTTTTGCATCTTTATAAATAATATTAATTCCACATTGTTGTGTAACCAATAAATTTAAAAACTCATTTATTGACAATCTTTCAGATTTATTCATGCTGTTTGCATAATTAAAAAGCTTATTATTACAATTATTCGCAAACAACGCAACCGCAAACAAAATTCCTACAAATAGCTTTTTCATTTTTGTTCCTTAAAGAATGGGATTTTTTTATTAAGTGATTTTACAATTTTTCTATCTTTACATCTAATAATCAACGTATCTGTAGTAATATTGGCTACTTTACATTTATCAATTTTATCACCAATTTTTACCCATCTACGTTTTACACTTACAAGTTGCGAACCTAAATACTCTTTTAATACAACATAAGCTTTGTTATTAAAGATAGAGATTAGTTCAACTTTAATAACCTTTCTTATAACTTTTTTCTCTTTATTTTTTAATATAAACTGATTAGGCACTAATTCAAAAGGAGGTTCAATTTTTTCAATATTTTTAAGTTTTATTTGATAATTTACAAGTTTATTTGTGTAATTAAGATATTGGTCATTCACCTGTGCAAAAGCCATTATCCCTATTAAAACTATAAATATCTTTTTCATTTTACAAATCCATATACTGAAATTTTTACACTATAATCTGTAGGAGAATCTACTTTCATTTCACTAATAGTAATTAAATCTTTTCTATTTTCAAAATTATAAATATAAAAAATAAAGTTTTTATAATCACCTTTTAATTTAATATCCATATCCATTCTTTTAATTAAAAAGTCTGTTTTTTTAGTTTTTTTATCATCATCATATATATTATTGCTAACTTTAATTACCCTCATACCTTCACTTTTAGCCGCATCTACTGATTCTTTTACAAGTTGTGCCCATTTATATTGGTCAAAATTAGCAAAACCTAACAAAGAAGATAACTCTGTATAAAATGTTTTTTGTTTTTTTAATACTTCTAAATCTGCACTAAGTTCTTTTATTTTTTTATTTAATACTGCTATTCTAGCCTGTTGCACTTGTTTTGTAGTTATTAATCTCTCTTTTGTACCAACTAATGTTTGATATCTATTAAATTGAGCTTGACTATATTCTTTTGCCATAGGATAAATAATATAAAACATTACAAACCCGATAACCACAGCTATTAAAAGATATACATACATAGCTTCTTTTATAGAATGATTATAAAAAAACTCATCGATTCTTTTTAAAAGTTTCATTCTTTTATCCTAATTTCCGAATTATATTTACCATTTTTTAATACTACTTCTTTTGCATATACATCAAATCCATTTTCAGTTAAATCATTTATTAAATCAGGTATATTTGTATTTTTATAAGCATAAACTTTAATCATATATTCACCATTATTATAACTTAATTTTTTAACGTATACATGATGTTTATTTAAAAACTCAGTTATATCAACCAACTCTTGAGACTTTGGAAGATAAGAATATTTAAATTTATAAACTTCATCAATAAATTTTTTAAGTATATCTATTTCGCTTTTATAAGTTTTAATTTCTTCTTTTACTTCTTTTTCTTTTTTACTAAGTAATTTAACTTGATTAGTTAAATTTTTTACAACACTGTTTAATTTGCTAATCTCTTGTTGTAATACATTATTTTTACGTTCGTAAGTAACTCCTTTAATATATTCATACAAAGGAAAAGCCCCCATAACAATTAACAATCCAGCAGTAATTAAAAATAATCTACCAGATGGTCTATAAAAGAATGTTGGTTCTCTAAGTACAGGTGAAAAATTATACTCTTGGTCATTATGCTTATACGCATAATGAGCTTCAAGCATTGCCAAAAATAAAAACGGGTCAATTGGCAATCTGTCAAGGTTATATTTTTCAGAGAATTCAAAGTTACTTACTTCTAAATCAATTTGTTCCCTTAAATATTCTTTTAAACCTAAAATTTCACCATATTCAGATGTTATAAACAATCTATCAAAATTTCCTATTTTATATTCTGATTTAACTTTATTTACTTGCTCAAAAATCAGTCTTTGTATATTTGAAAATTCATTTTTAATTATTTCCAAAACTGCAAGTTCTTGTGAAGCATATTTATCTAAATCCAAACCTTTTTTCGTTAATAACTTTTTAAAAAGTTCCAAATCAAAATTTTTAATTTTTAACTCTTCAAGTGCTTCATATACTTTATTTAAACCACTACTTAGTGTTGCAATATATACTAATTCTCCATTTGAATAAAAAGTTAAAAAAATTTTATCATATAACACAACAGCAAAAATATCATTTGCTTTTTTTAAAATGTTTTCAGCATATAAAGCTCTGTATCCAAACGCAGGAAATGATAGATAATCAATATATCCTGTTTTTTCTATGATATGACCAAATTTTTCTTCAATGACAGATAAAGATACAATTACCGTTTCGACAGCTACATATTTAGGATCGTTGTATTTATCAACAATTTTATATTTGATAATATATTCATCAGTTTCATTTACACCAGCTTCTTCAAATACCCTAGTTTCTACATGAGAATCTAAATCAATCTTATTTAAAACGTTTTTTTCTAACTTAAAATTATAAAAGATCGCATTTTCAACAGGTATAAATGAAGACAATAACGGAGAAGACGCTAGATTGCCTCTGTAGATTCTTATTAATTTTTTCTTAGCATATAAAATATATTTTTCATCATCTTTTATACCAATAACTTCATCGATATTATAATCATACTTTTTAAAAGGAATCAATTTTTTAAACAGATCATTTGCTTTCGTTTGTAACGATACTTTATTCATTTTTAATCTACCTCATATCCTAGTTCTTCAAGCATTTTTTTGTTTTTGCTCCAATTTGGAACTACTTTTACATATAGTTCTAAATAGATTTTCTTTCCACTAAATTCTTCAAGAAGTTTTCTGGCATACATACCAATTTCTTTGATTTTTCGGCCTTTTTTCCCTATAATCATACCTTTTTGACTAGGCCGTTCAACTATAATTGTAGCATAAACTTTATCCAAATTGTCAAGTTCTTCTATTTTTTCTATTAAAACATCCGTCTCATAAGGCAACTCATCACCCAGTTTTTCAAATAGAGCTTCTCTTATTAGCTCTTTATAAATATCTCTAATATGTTCTGTTGAAATAATTTCAGGATCATAATAATATGGGTGTTCTGGCAAGTGTTTTACAATCTCATCTAATAGTTTATCTTTTCCTTTACCTTCAACTGCACTAATTGGAATAACTGCTAATGCCTCACCCAGTTCTTCATACTCTTTTTTCTTTTTTTCTACTTCTTCGTTTGAAACTAAATCAGTTTTTGTGAGTACTAAGATATGAGGAATTTTTTTCTTATTTAATTCTAAAAACCACTTATATCCATCCAAATCATCTCTTACATCAGCCAAAAACAGCACTAAATCACTATCACCCAATGCTTTTAGTGCTTCTTTTAACATAAATTTATTTAAAAGTTTTTCTTTTTCATGAAGTCCAGGAGTGTCTAGTAAAATTATCTGGTCATCACCATGCATTACAATTGCATTTACTCTTTTTCTGCTTGCATTTGCTTTTGGAGAGACAAGGGCAATTTTCTCTCCTAAAAGCCAGTTTAATAGTGTCGATTTTCCGGCATTTGGTTTACCCAAAATACCAACGAACCCGCTTTTTGCCATCCTTTTCCTTATTGTTGGATTATAAAATATATTTTGCTATTTCTTCATTTTCTACAATATCTTCTAGTCTTTCTTTCACATAATCGGTTGTAATTATAAACTCTTTACCTTTATACTCATCCGCATTAAAGTTAATATCTTCAAGCACTTTTTCAACAACTGTGTGAAGTCTCCTAGCTCCGATATCTTCTGTTTTTTCGTTTGCTAAATATGCATATCTTGCAATTTCCCTTAAAGCGTCTTCATCAAACTTCAGATCAACTCCCTCAACTTCAAGAAGTTTTTGGTATTGTTTAATTAATGAATGTTTTGGTCTTGTTAGAATTTGATATAACGCTTCTTCATCAAGACTTTGAAGCTCTACTCTTAAAGGAAACCTTCCTTGAAGTTCAGGAATTAAATCACTTGGCTTGCTAACATGAAACGCTCCAGCTGCAATAAATAAAATATGATCAGTATTTACATAGCCGTATTTTGTATTTACTGTTGAACCTTCAACGATAGGTAATAAGTCTCTTTGTACCCCTTCTTTACTTGGGTCTTGTCTAGTGTTTCCTGTAGCTGCAATTTTGTCAATTTCATCAATAAAAATTATCCCGTTTTCTGCTCTTTTTAAAGCTTCTTTTTTTAGTTCGTCTTTATTTATTACTTTTTCGGCTGCTTGTTTTCTTAAAAGTTCTTTTGCTTCTTTTACACTTACTTCTTTTTTCTTGCTGTTTTTATTAAAAATACCTATGATTTTTACAATGCTTTCTTGAGCTTTTACCATCTCAGGCGGCAAGTCATCACCCATTTCCATATCTTCATCAATTTCAATTTCAATTTTTGCATTATCCATTGCACCAGATTTTACTTTTTCTTTCATTCTATCAAATGCTACTTTGTATTCCTGTTGCTTTTCTTCCGGTGCGTTTTTTGGAAGTGGCGGTAAAAGTTTTTTTGTAATTTCATCTATTACGTTTTCTTCAATTTTTTCTTTGCTTGCCTCTTCAAGCTCGGCCCTTACAAGATTCATTGAGTTATTTACTAAATCCCTAATCATACTCTCAACATCGCGACCAACAAATCCTACTTCAGTATATTTGCTAGCTTCAACTTTTACAAACGGCACTTTCATCATTTTTGCCATTCTTCTTGCTATTTCAGTTTTACCTACCCCTGTTGGTCCTATCATTAAGATATTTTTTGGCAAAATATCATCTTGCCACTCTTTTGGAAGCTGCATTCTTCTATATCTGTTTCTAAGGGCTATAGCTATTGTTTTTTTAGCATCCTTTTGTCCTACTACATATTCATCAAGATATGAAACAATATCTTTTGGAGTCATTTCCATACTACTTATCCTCCTCTAACTTTAAAATTGTAATGTTTGTGTTTGTATAAATACAAAGTTCACCAGCTATTTGTAAAGACTCTTTTACTAATTTTTCTGGGTCTAAATTTGCATGTCTATCAAGAGCGCGCGCTGCTGAAATTGCAAAATTTCCACCACTCCCAATTGCTGCAAGCCTACCATCTTCTGGTTCTACTACATCCCCGTTACCTGATAAGATAAAGATATGTTTTGTATTTAATACAATCATCATAGCTTCAAGGCGTCTTAGGTATTTATCTTTTCTCCACTCTTTTGCAAAATCAACCACAGCTTTTAAAAGGTCACCTTTTCTGTTTTGCAAATGATTTTCAAACATATCAAATAGAATAAATGCATCCGCAGTGCTTCCTGCAAATCCTGCTAAAACTTTACCATTGTATAAAGTTCTAACTTTTTTTGCATTTCCTTTTAATACTGCATGCCCAAAAGTTACTTGTCCATCACCGCCAATGACAGCAACGCCGTCTTTTTTATATCCAAGGATGGTTGTAGCTTCTAAATGAATATTACTCATTATTCACCTTCAACAACTACTGGTAGTTTTGCATGAATACCATGAGAAAACTTAATATCTACTTCATATTCACCTGGAGCTTTTATTGAAGTGTGTTCGATTTGTTTTTTTTCTATGTTAAATCCTGCTTCTTTTAATTTTTCAGCTATTTCTTTGTTTGTAACAGCGCCAATTAATTGCCCGTTTGCTCCAAGTCTGTGTTTAATTACTAATTTTTTTGATTCTAAAGCTTCTTTGATTTTATTAATCTCTTCAATTTCTGCTTTTATCTTTGCTTCTAGCTGTGCTTTTTTTTCTTCAAACTCTTTGATAGCTTCAGGTGTTGCAAGTACTGCTAATTTCCTTGGAAGTAGGAAGTTTCTTGCATATCCGTCTTTTACTTCTTTAATATCCCCAGCTTTTCCCAATCCTTTAACGTCACTTAATAATATTACTTTCATACCCATCCTTTAATTTATGTTTAATTTTTGTCTTATTTTTATTGAATTTTACTTAAAATTAGTTAAAATTGCAAAAGAGGGAAAGGGGTTTTTGATGAACTTAATCGATCAAGAGGTAAAATTTGAAGATGTCGGAGTGTTAAATCGTCCTGTAATTTCCAAAACCGACTTAAGAGGGGATATTGTTTTCGTAAATTCGGCTTTTTGTAAACTCTCAGGCTATAATAAAGACGAATTAATCGGTAAGTCTCACAATATTGTAAGACATCCTGATATGCCAAAAGCTGTCTTCAAAGAGCTTTGGGATACAATAGAAAAAAATCAAAACTACAGAGGAATAATCAAAAATCTCCGCAAAGATGGCAAATACTACTGGGTAGAAGTGTTTATTGAGCCAATTTACGATGACAATGGAAAAAAAATAGGATATATAAGTGTAAATAAACCTGTATCAAGAGAAGATATAAAAAAATATTCAGAAATTTACAAAGAACTCAAAGAGAAGGAATCATCATGATTTTGGTAATTAAAAACGGCAAAGTAATTGGTGTAGATAAGACACTTCTTAAAGTATTAGATGCAGATTTTAGTAATATTTCTTCTTTAATAAACTCAATAGAGCTTGAAATTGCCGCTTTAAAAAATACTGATATTAATATAAACAACAAACCCCTAAAAGTCATAAAAAAAGACCTCTTAAGTTTAGAGAACATTGAAGTATTTGAATTTGCTTTGCTTGAAAAAGCTCCTACAATTCAAGAAGAAATACAGCCAATTAAAACAATTGAACCATTAGAGCAAATTGAACCTTTAGAAACTATTAAGCCAATAGAGCCATTAGAACCAATTGAGCCTATAACACCTATTGAAACTACTCATACTGAAGAATTACCAGCAATTGAAAAAGAAGAACTTCCTACCATTGAAGAATTTGAAGAAAAAATCACAATTGAAGAAGTACCTTCAATTGAAAAAATATCTCCAGAAGAAATAAAACCTATAACCCCATCTACCCAAGAGACTCCAAAACCAAAAGAAGAATTTAACTTTGAAATTGAAACAAAAAAAGAAATAATAGAAGAATTACCAAAACAAGCAATAGAACTTGAAATTGCACCTAAAGAAGAAACAAAAGAACATGAAGAAATTTCTATTTCATTTGAAGATGAAATATCAGAAGTTGAAAAAATATTAAGTTTATCTAACAAAGAAGCAAAAGAGTTAATTCAAAATGATTTAAATCAAGCCAAAGAAGAACTAGGAATTGATGATAATATGGCAAATGAATTGTTAGAAGAGTTATTTAAACAAATTGAATCAGAAAAAACTTCATTTCACAAAGCACTCTCAAATAGAGACTACGATATGATTCACAAAACAGCACATAAATTAAAAGGTGCAGCATTAAATCTAAGACTCTCAAAACTGGCATATATTTTAAAAATTATTGATGAAAAATCAAAACAAAGAGCATCAATTGATACATTAAAAAAACTTATTAATAAATTTTATGAATTTTTTGACAAAATCAACGAAAAACCAACTACTAAGCCAAAGATACCGACTGAAATACAACAATTAATTAAAAAAACATTACAAGAATATCTTGAAACACAAAATGAGAAAAAATTTAAAAAAGACAAAAAATACATTGAGAAATTATTAAATACAAAAATTAATTCAATTGAAGATTTAAAAAATATTTTAAAAGGTAACTAATGAAAAAATTATTAGGGTTGATACTTATAAGTATTAGTCTTTTTGCATTAGATTTAACATACACTAAAGCATTTAAAGAATTTCAAAAAGGAAAAAGGCTTGAAAAAACTAATCCTCAAGAAGCAAATTATCACTATAAAAAAGCCTATGAGCTTTTAAAGTCAATTGAAAACCAAAACTCTTCTCAATTGCATTATATGTTGGGAGAGATGTACGCACACGGGCTTGGAGTAGAACAAAACTATAAATTAGCTGAAGAACATTTTTTAAAAGCTATTAAACTTGGTAATAAAAGAGCTCATTGTTGTCTTGCAAAAGTGTACTTGGAAGAAGGGAAAAAAGAATTAGCTCAAAAACATCTGCAATTTGCATTATCTAATCCAACTATTGCAAACTATTGCAAAGAAATGAACAAAACTTTTAAGGAGAAAAAATGAAAGGCTCATTAATTAGGTTAATAAACCTAGCAATTTTTGTACCAACACTAATTTTAATGACAATTAGTGGCTACTTTCTTTACAAAAACTTTATGAAATATCAAAGCGTGCAAGAAAGTATAAAATATTTGCATTTAGCTGAAAAACTTGAAAAGATGTTAGTTTATTTAGGGCAAGAAAGGGGTGTTAGTTCTATTTATTCTGTATCAAAGGGAAAATATCCAAATTCAGTAAAACTTATTAAACAAAAACGCGCTTTATTTTCTAGTGCAATTGAGGATATGAAATATTTTATAAATCAAAACCCTGATTTTTATAATATTGTTCAACCAATTTTAAATATGACTAATAGACTTCCTGTTATAAGAAAAAAAGTTGACTCATTTAAAGAAAATTATATTGATAAATACTTTTTCCCATACTATACAGTTCTTGAGAGTCAAATCTTAAATACACAAGCAAAAATCTTTAAACATTTCCCAGAAGAAATCAAAAAAACTTATGAATTAAAATTTCCTTTTGAAAAAATTATTTCTTATTCAGGTATTGTTAGGGGTGTTGGTTCTTATTATATTACTGCAGATATTCCAATGAGTGAAGAAATTTATAAAAAAGTATTTTTAAACTATTTCCATTCAACTAATATCTTACCAATTAATATTTTATCAGAAGAAGATAAAAATTTATATTCTTCAACAAACTTTAAAAAAGTAGAAAATGACATTCAAACTATCGTTTTTTATCTACAACAAGCAAACAATGAATATTACTTAACTGATAACTTTAATGGTTATCCAATTGACTCAATTGACTACTTTAACCTATTTACAAAAAGAATTAGTTTCTTCCAAAAAACTGTATCAAACCTAAATAAACAAATCAAAAATGAACTTGATATTATTACTACAAAAGCAACTCAAAATCTTATTATTAACTTTGTTATCTTTATGCTAGGTATTTTAATCTTTATTATTGGTCTATATATCCAAAGATTAATCAAAACTCACATTAATGACTTATCTGAACTATTAACATCACTTGCACCAATTACAGGTGAGACTACAACAATTGATGTTAGCTCAACAGAAGGATTAAATAAAGCGATTAAAACAGTTGATAAAGCTATCCATATTACACAAGAATCTATTAAAAAATCTGAAGAAGCAACAAAAGCAAAATCACTATTCCTTGCAAACATGTCACATGAAATCAGAACTCCTCTAAATGGTATTTTAGGATTTTTGGAAGTATTGAAAACAACAGATCTAACTCCAGAACAAGAAGATTATGTAAATACAATATCTCAAAGTGCAAAAAACCTTCTACAAATTGTAAATAACATCTTAGACGTATCTAAAATTGAAAGTAATAAAGTTACTCTTGAAGAAATCGACTTTAAAGCGGTTGATGAATTTGAAAATACTTTAGAACTATTTATGAATTCATGTGCACAAAAAAGATTGCAATATGTTGCTGATATTTCACCAAATATTCCTACAGTTTTAAAAGGTGATGTGTTAAAAATCAAAGAAATCTTAACAAACCTTATTACCAACGCTATTAAATTCACACATCCAGAAGGATTAATCAGCGTAAAAATTAAACTACAAGAAACAAAAAACGATAAAGCAAAAATATATTTTGAAGTTAAAGATAGCGGTATTGGTATGAGTGAAGAACAAAAAGAAAAAATCTTTGAAGCATTTACTCAGGCAAACGAATCAATCACAAGAAAATATGGTGGTACAGGTCTTGGACTTACAATCGTAAAAAGCTATCTTGAAATGATGGGTAGTGAAATTCATGTTGAGAGTGAAATCAATAAAGGAAGTAAATTCTATTTTACTATTGAATTCCCAATAGTTGACCCAACACCAAGATATAAAAAAGATACATTTAAATCACTTACACTTGCAATTTTAAATACTTATAAAGATACATTAAGAAAAGATTATTCGCTTGAATACATTAACTATTTTGGAGCAGCAAAAATTGGATTTAATACAGCAAATGAGCTTCAAAAAATAAAAGAAAATGAAAAAATTAACGCTATTGTAGTTTTTGTTGAAGAATCAAACCCTGAAGAAATTGAAAAATTAAAAGAACTTGACTTACCAATCGTAACAATTTCATCATTCTCACAAAAAGAATATGTTGATAGAATAAATCCATCAATTTCAGTATTTGATCCAAATGTCCCAGAAAAAACATTCAACTTCTTAAGAACTATTAAAGAAGAAAAAGCAATTGTTATATCTAAAACAAAAGAACAAGCGGTATCAGAAAAACCAATTTATACACTAAAAGCATTAATAGCAGAAGATAATCAAATTAACTCAAAACTATTACAAACAACTCTAAAATCATTTGGAATTGAATCAGATATTGCAAATAACGGACTTGAAGCATTCAACAAATACACAATGAATCCTGAAAAATATGATGTAATTTTCATGGACGTTCAAATGCCGACAATGGATGGAATTGAAGCAACTCAAGAAATTCTAGAATTCGAAAAAGAAGAAGGAATTCCTCATACACCTATTATTGCAGTTACTGCAAACGTTTTAAAAGGTGATAGAGAAAGATTTCTTGGTGCAGGTATGGATGATTACATATCTAAACCTATTGAGAAAAAAGAACTTCAAAGAGTTCTTGAAATGATACAAAGAAACAAATATTCACAAGATATTGAAACACCTCAAGAAGAAGTTAAAGAAGAAATCCCTGAGGTTATTAAAGTGGAAGGAGTGCCTGCTAAATCAAATAATATTTTAATCGCAACAGAAAGTTCATTTTTACAACAATACTTTAAAAATGTACTTGATTTTGATTTTGATATAGCAGGAAGCATTAATGAACTAACTAAAAAAATTGAAAAGGGTGATATTGGAATACTCCTAATTGAAGAAGAATTTGGAGAAGTAGATATTGAAAATTTAATAAAAGTCATTAAAGCAGAAATACCAAATATTAAAATTTTAATTATTGGAGAGAAAGAATATCCAAATGCAGATGGTATAATTTCAGACCTAAATCCAGAAACAATAAAAGAAGCAATTAAAAGGTTAAACAATGCATAACAAAAAAATATTAATAGTTGATGATGATGCAATAAATCGCAAACTATTAAGTGTAACTCTTCAAAAAACTGGATACGAAGTAATTGAAGCAGAAAACGGGGTTGAAGCTTTATCAAAGCTTACTCCTGAAATTTCTTTGATTTTACTTGATTTAAAAATGCCAGTTATGGATGGAATTCAATTTATGGAAGAGTTAAAAGTAAAAAAACCTGAATTTTTAAACATTCCTATTTTAGTACTCACTACTGATGATTCAAAAAAAGAAGAAGCAAAACTAGCAGGAGCTAGGGAAGTTTTAATTAAACCAATAAGTCCTATTGAACTTCCAGACAAAATCTCTGATTATTTATAAACCTTAATCTCATTATACAAACTATCCCTCTCTACGGGGATAAATCCCGCATCTTTTATCTGATAAACAAGCTCTTCCATATCAAGCCCGTTTTTAGAAGCAGCACCTGCTGAAGACTGGATTGATTCTTTTTGAATTGTACCATCAATATCATCTGCCCCATACTCTTGGGCTACAAGAGCTAGATTTAGTGTAAATGTAGGCCAGTATGCTTTGATGTGAGGAATATTATCTAAAATTATTCTACTAATTGCTACAGTTTTTAATATTTCAACGCCACTTAAAAATTCTGTTACATTTAAGTAGTTGTTTTTTCTTTGGTATACAAGAGGAATAAATGCGTTAAATCCATTTGTCTTATCTTGAAGTTTTTTAAGTCTTAACATATGATCAATTCTATGTTTTCTATTTTCAATATGTCCAAAAAGCATAGTTGCATTACTTTTTTTGCCGCGTTTGTGCCATAATTCATGGATTTTTAGCCAGTTTTGGCTTGAGACTTTTCCTTTGCATATTCTATTTCTTACCTCTTCATCAAATATCTCAGCCCCTCCTCCTGGCATAGAATCAACTCCTGCTTCTATCATATCATCAAGAACTTCCTCATAACTTTTAGAGCTAAGCTCACTAAAAAAATTAATTTCAGCAGCCGTAAATGCTTTTATGTGAATATCTGGAAGTGCTTTTCTTATTTCTTTTACAATATTCATATAGTATTCATACCCGACATGAGGATTATGGGCTGATACAATATGCACTTCTTTTGCACCTTTTTGATATGCATCTTTTGCAATCTCTACACACTCTTCAATGCTTAACGTATAAGGATTTGGATTTTTTCTATGAGCTGAAAAAGCACAAAATTTACATACATCTTTACAAATATTTGAAGGATTTATATGCCTATTGATATTAAAAAAAGTTTTTCTTCCATGAAGCTTTTCTCTTATTTCATAAGCCTTTTTTCCAAGAGTAAAAAGATCTTTTTCATATAACTTCACACCATCTTCAATTGTATTAACTTGCATACCTGTCCTTTAAAAATTATGTGATAAAATACCACAAAAGGAGGAAAAATGCAACTAAACGAACTTATATACACATGCAATGACGATTTAAAAATAGCAAAAACCATAAAACAGGAAATAAAAAACTACCTAGAACAAATTCAAATAGAAGGCGGAAAAGACTTTTTTGTAAAACACACAAAAAAAATGGATTATTTTCTTACAATTATTTACAAATACATTCTCAAAAAAAATTTTGAAGAATTCAGACCTCCTATGAATAACATTCCAATTTCCCTGGTTGCACTAGGAAGTTATGGAAGAGAGCAGTTATCTATCTATTCAGATATTGATATTATGATTGTGTATAAAGATTTACCTGGATACAACATAAAAGCAATTATAGAAAATTTTATAACAATGCTATGGGATTTAGGCTTAAAAATTGGGCACAGGGTTCATGAAATAAACGACCTTTTTCCGGCTAGCAATGAAGACATTACTATAAAAACAGCTATGCTTGAGAGCAGATTTATAACTGGTAGCAAATATTTGTGGTATGAAACTGAAAATATCCTAAACAAAATCAGAAACCATAACAAAAAAGAGTACATCCTAGCAAAATATGAAGAAATGAAACAAAGACACAAAAAATACCCAATATCAATGGAGCCAAACATAAAAGACGGCTTTGGAGGAATAAGAGATTCAAATACCCTTCTTTGGATTAACAAAGTAATTTTTAACTATCCTAACAATTCCTATTTAGTTCCAAAGTACGCTTCAGAAGAGAGTTTTAAAAAATACAGAAGCGCACTTGAGTTTTTGTTTAAAGTAAGGGTATATTTGCATTTAACAGCGAAAAAAAAGATAGATACTGTAAGACTTCAATATCAAAGAGAAATTGCCTTAAAAATGGGATATGAAGATAGCTCTAGACTTTCAGCTGAGAGAAAATTTATAAAAGATTTATTAAAAGCCCTTTGGAGAGTAAATACTTTTTGTGAAATAATGGTAAAAAAACTCATCAAACCATATCTATACTCACACACTTTTACTCAAATGAAAAAAAACAGAAAAGAAAAATATCTCTACATCTGCGAAGACACCCTCTATTCGACATTTAAAACAAAAGATGATTTTAAAACATATCTAAACAAAATTTTAAAACTTGAAAAATTTTCAAAATGCGACATATCCGTAGTAGAAAACTTTAAAACAAAAAAAACAAATACAAAAAAAAGCGATATAAAAAAACTTTTTTACACACCAAATGCATATCCAATCTTTTTTGCTCTATATAGAGCAGATAAAATTGAAGAGTTAATCCCTCCATTTGAAAAAATAAAATACCTAGCCCAGTTTGATGGATACCATCAATACCCTGTTGATATCCATTCTCTTTATACATTAAAAGAATTAGAAGATATTGAACTATTTAATCAACTAAGCGACAAAGAAAAAGCAACACTAAGATTTGCCGCATTTTTCCATGATCTTGGAAAAGGTAGAATAGAAGACCATTCAATTGTCGGAGCAAAAATAGCAAAAGAGTTTGCAGAAGAGATAAACTTCCCAAATAGTGATATTATTGCCAAACTTATAAAACACCACACATTAATGTCAAACGTAGCCCAAAGAGAAGATATTTTTAATGACAAAGTGATTTTATCATTCGCTTCAGTGGTTGAAAATAAAAAATTTTTAGACTATTTATACATATTGACAATAGCGGATATTAAGGCTGTCGGAAAAGGTGTATTTAACGATTTTAAAGCAAATCTTTTAAAAACGCTTTACAATAACACTCTAAAAGCCCTTGAAAACAAAGAATTAATTACAGAAACAAACATAAGAAAAAGAAAAGAAAAAATCCTATCTAATAAAGAAGATTTTAAAGCATTGCCTCTAAAAATCAAAAAAGCAGCCCTTAACTCTCCATCAACCCAGTTTTTCTTACAAAATTCAACAAATGTCATAGTAGAAATTCTAAAATGGTTAATAGATATAAAAGACTATAAAGTTAGATACGAAAATGAAAAACACTTAGTTATTCATTTAATAAAACACGATTCATTAAACTTTGCAATCGGATGGTTTTTAGAAAAACTTCACAAACTAACCCTAAATCACCTAGCAATTTATAAAATTGGAGAATATAAGTATTTTAGAATTGAATTTGATGAAAAAGTAGATGAATTTGACTTGCCTTTAATTGATGAATACATAAAAAAAGCATTTTCACCTCAACAAATAAAACACAAAATAAAATTTAAAAAAGAGGAATTTGAAATTGATTGTAATCATTCACAAAACTACGCTTTAGTAAAATTAAAAACTGCCGATAGAAAAGGTATCATATCATCCATTATGGATACGTTTGATAAATTTGGCATTAGCGTTGAAGATGTAAAGATCTCTACTCAAAAAAACATAGCAAGAGATCTTTTTATTATTCCTAAAGAGAGCGGATTTTGCTCAAAAGTAGAAGATATTCTCAAGGAGCTTTGCGAGTGAAAAAGAAGATTTTATTTATAATCGCTTTTATAATGATTTTTTCTACAATAATAAGAACTTTTGTGGTTGGAGCTTCATTTTTAAATTACTCAAATTCACTTATTAAAAATCAAACTTATCTAATAGCAGATATCTTATCTGAAGTTAAAGACAAGCAAAGATTTATTGATGTTATCAAACACTCTCATCCAATTAAAGACATTAAATTTATAAACGGCAAAAAAGACAATATTGTCTATTCATTTGCCAATAAAACTATTATTTCATATATTCCAATAAGTTCTAATCAATCTTTAGAGATTATATTTTCTGCAAAGCAATATTTTGATAAACTAATAAGCGCTTTAATTCAGTTAATTTTAATTGCTTTAATTTCTCTAATAATTATTATTGCCTTAGTTAATCACTTCTTAAAACCATACCTAGAAATTTTAGAAAAAATCAATGAATCAACAAAAAGAATTTTAAAAGGTGAATTTGATAATAAAATAGAGTTAAAACTAAAAGGTGAAGCAAAAGAATTTATTGATTCATACAACTATTTCTTACAAAAACTTAAAGAAAGCTTTGGGGTTATTGAAGAAAAATATACTACATTAATAGAAAAAGAAAAATCAAACGATCCACTAAATGATGCAAAAGAGACTATCGAACAATTAGCAAATATTTTTAAATTCAAAAGACTAATAGAAGATGATGAATCCTATGAAATAATTTTAAAAAGACTAATTGATGTAATTAAAAGTTTTGGAATAAAAAATTTTGCATTAATAGGTATTGAAAGAAGAAAAAATAAGGCAAATATAATATACTCAACTGATGATGTTTGTTGCCCAATAGAGAGCGAATATAAAAATTGTAGGGCATACAGACTTAATAAAGAAGTAAACACCTTAAGAGTACAAAAAGAGTGCTTATATCATAACTGCGATATAGACCATATCTGCTTACCATTTAGCTCTCATGGTAACTTTAGTGGTATTTTAAAAATCATGTTTACCCCTGAAGAAAAAGAAAATATATTAAAAAACCTACCTTACATAAAAGCATATTTAAATGAAGTTTCATCAATTATAGAATCAAAATATACCCTTGAAGTTTTACAAGTACAAAATATTAGAGACCCTCTAACAGGTCTTTATAATAGAAGATATCTTGATAATGTCTTGCCTACTTTAATTGAAAGTGCAAAAAGAAAAGAAGAAAAAATAGGATTTTTAATGCTAGATATGGATCACTTCAAAGATGTAAATGATACATACGGACATGATGCGGGAGATAAAGTGCTAGAAGAATTAGCAGAAATTATTTCTAAAAAAATCAGAAAAAGTGATATACCTGTAAGAATGGGTGGTGAAGAATTTTTGGTAATTCTTACAAATATTAAACACCACTCTGACGTATATAAAGTAGCAGAAAAAATTAGAACTGCAGTAAAAGACCATAGTTTTAAACTTGATGAAAATTTAGAAATTCATAAAACAATAAGTATCGGCGCATCAATTTTCCCTGACAACTGCTCAAATGCTATAAGCTGTATCAAAGCAGCGGACAAAGCATTATATGATGCAAAAAATCACGGAAGAGATAAAGTTGTAGTTTATGAGGAGTGATTTTTTTTCTTCTTTTTGCATTTATTTTTCTTAGGCGCTCCAAATTCTATTAAATCTTCAGCTGTTACAATATCTTCAGGCAAGTTTTTTAATGCTTTTAAAAAAACTCTAGCGGTTGTCCTTGCGTCACCCAAAGCTCTGTGGTCTACTTCTTGTGGTAAATTTAACTCTTCTTTTAAATACTTAAGACCATATCTGCTGGCTTCTATTGTCTTTTCAGCAAGCGTGATTGTGCACAAATGACGATTTAGAAGTGTTCCTAAATTCTCTTTTTCAAATTGCTTAGCCAAAAAGTTAAAATCAAAATCTGCAGCATGCGCTACAAAAATAGAATCACCCAAAAATAATCTAAATTTTTTTAATATCTCTTTTTGGGAAGCTTCATTTTTTAACATCTCTTCATCAATACCTGTAACTTTTGTAACATATTTTGGAATATCAGTAGCTTTGATTAAAAAGGAAAATTCATCAACCGGCTTTAGATTTTTTATCTTTACTGCCCCTATTTCAATTGCCTGACCTTCATTGGGCTTTGAGTTGTTTACTTCTAAATCCACTATCGTATACTCAGCTTCATCGTAAGGAAT
>Ga0256843_1000939_pt1 | contig 23906 bp, 23 predicted proteins | sample AlvinellametaG_FD_191572 | JGI IMG/M metagenome (GOLD analysis project Ga0256843, IMG submission 191572) | Pompeii worm associated microbial communities from hydrothermal vent at the East Pacific Rise, Pacific Ocean - Alvinella | ecosystem: Host-associated > Annelida > Integument > Unclassified ... | reverse complement strand
ACGGATATGAGAACATATACCTAAAAGCAAATCCCGAAAGTTTAATAAAAGGAGCGATACATTCGGATAAGGAATTAAGTGATTATAGAGTAAGAGTGGAATATGTAAAACCTGAAGGAATGTATAAACTGATTGTATGTAATACACTTCCACCTATGCCTGATAGCAAAAAGAATAACAAAACTCTTCTTGGGATTGATTCGAATAATAACGGGATAAGAGATGATGTGGAGATTAAGATATTAAATTTCAAACCGAGTATATGTAAATATAGACCAGAGAGAAAAGTATGTAATATGAAACCTATAATAGCAATATATTTACAATATGCAAAAGCCTATCAAACGATATTAAAGGAGTTTGACGGAAGTGAAGAAAAGGCTTATGAGCTTGAGAAAGTAACAAGTAGTGGTGTACTATGTAATGCTTATTTTAGAGATGAAAAAAATATATCTACTCCTTTATCATATATATACTCTATAACAATAAATACAAACAAAAGGAAAAAATTTTACGATGAGTATGATAAACAATTAAGTGGAGGGATTTTTAGTATTCCAAGGGCAAGTACATATAAAAACTATTGTGAATTTAATGTTACGCAAATTGAAGGAGAAATGAAATAATGTTTTTAGTTGTGATATTTTAGGTACTTTAGTCTGTTATTTGACTAAGGGGGGGGGTATGATATAATTTTGTTTTTAGTAAGGAGAAAAAATGACGAATGAATATGTAAAAGAGCCGAGAGCCTTAAAAAATATAGTGGCAGACACGAAAAAAATCGGGTTTGATATGTGTGGTGAAAAGGATGTTGGAGTATTATTAAGAGTGCTTGTGGCAAGTAAAAGCGGAGAATTTTTGGAACTTGGGACCGGTACGGGCTTATCTACAGCGTGGATACTTGATGGAATGGATGAAAATTCGCATTTAATTACCGTCGATAACGATGAAAAATTGCTTGGTATTGCTAAAAAACATTTGGGCCATTATAAAAACGTTGAGTTTGTATGTGATGACGGGAATGCATTTTTGGAGAGATTAAAGAAAGAAAATAAAAAATTTGATTTTATTTTTGCCGATACATGGGCAGGGAAATACGAAATGCTTGAAGATACTCTTGAGATGTTAAATGAAAAGGCTTTTTATATAATCGATGATATGTTACCGCAGTCGAATTGGCCTGAAGGACATGAGAAAAAAGTAGAAAAGTTGATAGATTATTTGCATAACAGAGAAGATTTGGAAATTGTGAATTTAGATTGGTCTTCAGGAGTTATTGTTTGTGTGAAAAAATGAAAAGATAACTATCTTTTGATAGTTATCTCAAAAGGTACTGTATCTTTAATATGAAGGTCTTGTTGAGGGAACGGAATAGTAATTCCCGCTTCATTTAGTGCGTTATATATCATTTTTAAGAATTTACTTCTTGTACGTCTCGGTCTTCTTGCATATTCGCCTTTTACCCATACGAAAAGTTCGAAATTAAGACTGCTATCAGCCATTTCCATAAATACTACAAGAGGTTTAACATCAAGTGACGGGTGTTTTTTTATATAAGGAAGGTTTGATTTTTCAAGGGCTTGGAGTATTACTTTTTCTACTTTGTCTATATCACTACCGTATGCTACTCCAAAAGGTACTCTAAATCTTACGATATCATCGCCTAATGTCCAGTTAATTACGTTATTTTGAATAAAGCTTTGGTTTGGAATTATTAAGTTAATATTGTCGTTTGTTCTGATAATTGTCGAACGCATGGAAATATCTATAACTTCTCCTCTTGTGTCTTGGTCAATTTCTATATAATCTCCAACTTTTATAGACCTTTCAAACATTAAGATAATACCGCTTACAAAGTTACTAACTACATTTTGCAAACCAAAACCGATACCAACGGATAGAGCACCGGCGATAATTGCAAGCGAGCTTAAATCAAGACCAACGACTTTTAATGCAATTAGAAACGAAAGAGTAATAATCGTATAATATCCCATATTGGCAAGAAGTGTGGCAGTTGAGTGAGAAATTTTATATTTATGTCTTATTTTGTAGATTAGATGTTTATAATATTTACCTACAAACCATCCGATAATAAGAACGATAACGAATATTGCAAAGTTTAGAGGTGTAATTGTTCTATTTCCTACGGTGAATAGAGGGTAATTTATAAAATGCAAGACTTTTTGCCATAAAAGTTCCGCTTCTTTTTTAGCTCCGTAAACTAATACTTTTGCTCCGAATGTTAATTGTTCGAAGTCGGTTACTAACTGGTTTATAGCCGTATAAAAATTATTGTCGATTTCTTTTGCGTATTTTAGGATATCGTCATCCGTGTTAAAGGCATGTTTGTTTTTATGTTGTAAATCGTTAAACCATAAAATTAACTGATTATTTAAGAGGTTTTTATATATCTCTTTTTGGCTGTTTAAGGTTTTTTCTATTAAATCTTGAGTTTTATTAATTGATTTTTGGTCGTTTAATAAGATGAATTTTTGAAGGTCTATTTTTAATTTTTCAAGTTGTTTTAAGTTGTCTTGTAATTTTTTTTGCCATTTATTTATCTCTTTTTTTGCATTTTGAATATCAAATTGGATGTCGTTTAATTTTGCGTGTAATTTTTTTTCAAAACCTGAAAAATTGTTGTTTAGAAAATTTAAAGTTTGGTTGTCTATTTTTAAAAGTTTTTCATAATATAAAAGTTGCAGTTGAGAAATGGGGTCTTTTTGGTTTTGTAATACGGAAATTTTATCTTCTATATCATTAATTTTTTCAGGTAAAGAGTTTTGTAGTATCAACATATCGTTTAATTGGTAAAAAGATTGAAGATATTCTTTTTGGTTTGTAGGATTTAGGTTTATTTTAGGAGGTTGGTAATTTAAGGTTTTTATTTTTTGAGCTAATATTGTTGCAAGTGAATAATTCGGTGAATTTTTTGGAATCGATTTTATTATATCGTCGATGTTCGAGGCATATAAGAGTATTGAAAAAATAGCTAAAATTAAAAATCTCATGTTTTCTCCTTGTGATGTATGAGTATCGAAAGTTTTCTTATATCAAATTTTAAGGTTGAAAGATACGTTACGATTACTACGCTTATTCCTGTAGGTATGATTACATTATAATCGTAAGTGACTTCCAAAGCCAAAACCACTGCCGTTAAAGGAAGTCTCATATTTACTCCCATAAATACTCCGGCACCTATAGCCGCAAAATAAAACGGTTCGATTGGAAAATCAAAATATACCATAACTTCACCAAAACCGTAACCCACAAGGGCACCGATGCTCATAAGAGCAATAAAAACTCCTCCAACCGCATTAGCATAAAGTGAAACGCTTGTAGCTACTATTCTTAGAATTATCAAGATAAAAATCATATACAAAGGAAAATGATTTGAATCATTGATTAGAATTTTTACCACTTCGTGTCCGCTAAACGCAGCATAAGGTGATATTATTAGAATTGTTCCGATTATAAAACTTCCAATAGCCGCTAAAACGAAATTTTTTGAAGGCAGATGGATTTTTTCTTTTAAAAATTTTAATACTATTTCTTTCAGAGAAAGGTAAAAATAGATAAAAAACGTAATTACCGGAATAAACAAAATCGTTGCGAAAATATATCTGTATTCTATAAATTTTCCTGTAGAATAATTAAAAATAAGCGGTTCTAAAAAATGCCACGCTATACTAAAAGCAATTACACTTGCTAATATTAAATATCCGGCAAAGTCCCTTACGAATTCGTATGCTATATTTTCTATAGCAAACATTATCCCTGTAATGGGAGATACGAAAATCGCGGCGATTCCGCTGCTTGCACCTATACTTAAAGAAACTTTTAGTAGTTTTTTTGGAAGGTTGAAAATATTATGAAACTTTTGGGCTATCATTGCTCCTATAGCAGCCGAAGGACCTTCGTTTCCTACTGCAAATCCGCTTGCAAGTGAAAGAGATGAAGCGAAAATTTTTAAAAAGAGGTCTTTTATGCTGAATGTCATTTTGTTTTCGTCTACTGCTTTGGCAATTTCGGCCACACCGTATTCTTTTACTTTTTCGTTTTTTGAGATGAGATAATTGACTATCAAAATTGACAAAAACGGTACTAAATAAATATACCAAACGGGAAGTTTGTCGATAGTTTCAAAAGGGTCTCCTAAAAAAAGTAAAAAAGAGAGGTATTTGGTGGCCAAGGCGTATATAACGATAAAAATTCCCGTAATAATTCCTATTATTATCGAAGAAAAAATCAATTTTGCATTCATAATACCTCCCATAAAGTTTTTATTCCTCCCACTAAAAACAAAAATGCGACGGCTCCTATGATAAGTCCCATAATACGAGATGCGATTTTTATACCGTTAACGCCTAAAAATTTTGAAATTTTATTGGCGTTTAATAAAGTTAGGTATGTTATTAGTGATGATACGAAAATAGCTAAAATCAATAATGCTTTTTCTTGCAAAGTTACGGCTTTATGGCTTAAAACTATAATTGTGGTAATAACTCCCGGTCCAAATAAAATAGGAATGGCAAGAGGAATAATAGCAATATCTTCTTTTTCTTGCGCGGCGTCATGTTCTTCCTTTGTAGAATTGGCCGATGTGATTTCTTTACCTTGAATCATATGAATTGCAATTAATAACAAAACCACCCCTCCTATAGCTTTAATAGAGGGAATGTTAATACCGAATAATCTTAAAATCTCTCCTCCCAAAAACATAGTTGCGATACTTGCTATAAAAACCGTTAACGAACTTTTTTTAGCAACTTCCGGAATATCTGAAAATTTAACAAGCGAGAGCATAATAGCCGCTCCCGCTATCGGATTTAAAATTGTTATTAAAGAAATCGTATAAAACATCAATTCTTTCATTTAAAGCCTTAAAAGTAGAGTTTTGCCACTACTCTTCTGTTTTTTTCTCTACCTTCAGGTGTATTGTTAGGTGCTATAGGGTTTGCCGGTCCGTATCCTGCCCAACTTAGTCTGTCTTTTGAAATTCCAAGTTTGATAAGTGCGTCGTAAACCGCTTTTGCTCTTTTTTGTGACAATACTATATTATATGTTTTAGAACCGGTATTATCTGTATATCCTTGAATTTCGGCTTTATATGCCGGATTTTCTTTTAAGAATTCTGCAAATTCTTTAATTTTTTCCATATATTGAGGTTTTATTTTTGCACTGCAGCAATCAAATGTAATATCGAAATTAAAACTTACGGGACATCCGTTTTTATTTACGGTGATTCCTTTTGGAGTATTAGGGCATCTGTCGAGATAATCAGGTACACCGTCGTGGTCGCTGTCAATTGGACATCCGAATTTATCTACTTTTACTCCTGCCGGAGTATTAGGGCATTTGTCAAGATAATCAGGTACACCGTCGTGGTCACTGTCAATAGGACATCCGTATTTATTTACTTTTACACCATGTGGGGTATTAGGACATTTATCGAGATTATCAGGTACTCCGTCCAAATCCGAATCTTTATATACGATTTTATGTACTATAGGTTGAGGTAGAGGTTGTTTTACTTGAGGTTTTTCACTTCCGAAACTATATTCGAATCCTCCTAAAAATCCTATATGATTGTCGTTATTATGGAAGTCTCTAAGTCCTCTTGCCTCTACGAACATATCGAAATTTTTTGTAAATCCTATTTTCGCACCCATACCTGCATCTGCAACAGCAGCATTGTCATATGGTCCTTTTACCCATTGATATCCGGCACCTAAGAAAATATACGGTGTTAATTTGCTGTTTTGAATAGGAAAATCTTTTTCTACGTTTGCTAAAACTCTTGTTAAAGATGTATCGTTATCGATTCCCGGAATTTTAATTGCCGTGCTTTTTTCAAGTTCGAATCTTAAAAAGCGATTTTGTGGCAACTCTTTTGCAACTCTAATATTTAAAAAGTCGTAATTTTTCATCGGTGAATGAGTTACGCCGCTTCTTCCTCCTCCGATTCCAAGATTTAGATTCGTCGTTGCAAATAATGATATTGCAACAACCGACAGTCCTACAAATTTCTTCATAGTAAACTCCTTTTATTGAATTTTTAATTTAGGAATGGAATTATGAATCTTTTGAAAAAAAAAGGTTTTAAAAAAAATTTTTTTTGAAGAAAAAATTTACAAAATGCCTAAAATTCGGGGAATTTTAACATTTGATAGTATCTACGTTTTTTTGATATAATATAACTATTTGTATATACAAAAGGATGAGGTTTGAAAAAATTGGTAAGTTTTAGAATAGAAGAAGAAACTCTTTTATTGCTTGAAATGCTTGCAAAAGAGTATGATACCACGAAAGTACATATTTTAGAAAATGCAATAAAAACGTATGCAAACATTAAAAAATTTAAAAAGAAAGATTTGATGAAATTTTGTGGAAAACTTTCTAAAGAAGATGTAAAAGCATTTAGGAATATAAAATGAACGGAGTTATGATTGACTATGAAATTGCCGTTTTATTTTTGAGCGGTAGTGAAAAAATTGGTAAAATACTTTTAAATTATGATGAATTGTATATTTCCGTTTTTGATTATTCTTTTTTATTGGCAGGTGCGGAATCAAGTAAAAACGTCTCTCATAATTTGTATTTGATAAAAGAGTTTATAAACGAAAATGTTGAGATAATCGATTTTACTAAAAAAGAAGCGAATGCTTTTGCAAGGATTAAAACAAAATACGAATTGGATAATATGGTTTTGTTAAATGCTTCTTTAGCTTTGTCTCGCAAACTGAAAATCTTAACCGCAGATGAATCGTATACGAAAATTAAAGAGTTGAAATCGGAAATAATAAAGGCGTAAAATGAAAGAAATTTATGAAAAAATGGGGCTTTTTTATTTGGGGAAAGATGCTGAGGATGATTCGCTTACTCTTTACAAATCAAAACATTTAACAACTCATGCGATTATAATCGGTATGACGGGTTCGGGGAAGACCGGGCTCGGGATTGATTTGATAGAAGAGGCGGCGATTGATAACATTCCGGTGTTAGTAATCGACCCTAAAGGCGATATGGGGAATCTATGTCTTGCGTTTCCTGAGATGAAGCCGGAGGATTTTAAGCCTTGGATTGATGAAAGTACGGCTCAGGCTAAAGGAATGAGTGTAGATGAGCTTGCGGAAAAAACGGCTAAAATGTGGAAAGAGGGGATTGAGAGTTTTCATCAAGACCTTGATAGGGTAAAAAGATACGCCGAGGTTGACAAGACGATATATACTCCCGGAAGTACCGCAGGGGTTAGTGTCAATATTCTTGGCAGTTTCGAAGCTCCGGGCGAAGAGGTGGTGGACGATGTCGATTTATTCGCTTCGCTTATTAATTCGAGCGTTTCTTCGATTTTGTCGCTTATCGGAATCGATGCGGACCCGGTAAGTTCAAAAGAACATCTGCTTATTAGCAATATTTTTTATTATTTTTGGTCTAAGGGACAATCTTTAAGCTTGGAAGAGCTGATAGGCTATATTACCAATCCTCCTTTTGAAAAAATAGGAGTTATGCCTCTAAAAACCTTTTATCCTCAAAAAGAGCGTTTAGAACTTGCTATGAAATTCAATAACGTCCTTTCATCCGTAGGATTTTCGACTTGGATAAGCGGAGAGCCTCTTGATATCGGAAAAATGCTTTATGACAAAAACGGCAAAGCTAAAATCGCAATATTTTCTATAGCACATCTGAGCGATAACGAAAGAATGTTTTTCGTAACGCTTTTACTTAACCGTTTCATAAGCTGGATGAGAAGACAAAGGGGAAGTTCTTCACTTAAAGCCATGCTTTATATGGATGAGATTTTCGGGTATTTTCCTCCGAGTAAAAATCCTCCGAGTAAAGAACCGATGCTGCTTCTTTTGAAACAAGCAAGAGCCTTTGGTATCGGAGTGGTGCTATCTACTCAAAACCCTGTGGATATCGACTATAAGGGACTTTCAAACATCGGTACGTGGTTTGTCGGTAAGCTTCAGACGAAACAGGATATCGAAAAAGTTGTGGATTCTTTGAGTGATGGAGAAAATAAAAAAGAGGTTGCTGAAAAAATAGCGAATCTAAAAGGCAGACATTTTTATCTTAAAAACGTGCATGAAGATGACGTAAGGGAATTTTATACGAGGTGGGTACTTTCATACCTAAAAGGTCCTATGACAAAAGACGATATCAGAAGACTTATGAAAGATAAAAAAACTGAAGTTCAAGAGACTCCCGCTGTTACTAAAACGAGTGATAGCGATGGTGGAATGAAACCGATTGTGAGTAAGAAAATAAAAGAGTACTTCAACGATACGAACATAAATTCCGACGATCCTTTTTATCCTTATATTTATGCAAATGCGAAAGTCAGATTTTATAATCAAAAAAGAGGTATAGATTTTGAAGAGGAGTTTGATTACAAGCTTGAACTTTATGAGGGTATGAATACGATTGATTGGGAAGAGGCGGTTGAGGAGAGACCTGCCAATTTATCAAGAAAATATAAAAGCTCGGCAAAATTTGCAAAACTGCCTGAGATTGTGGAAAATGCCTCGTCTTTAAAAGAGTTTGAGAGAAAGCTTAAAGACTATCTTTATCATAATAAAAAAATAGAATTGTTTGCGTGTAAAAAACTTAAAATGGAGTCAAAACTCGGTGAGAGCGAAGAGGATTTCAGAACAAGAGTGGATGGGGTTTTGAAAGATAAAAAAGAAGCGGAAATCGAAAAAATAGAGAAAAAATACAAAACCAAATTCGAAAGGCTTCAAGATAAACTTCAAAGGCTTGAGATAAAACTTGAAAAGGAAAAAAGCGACGTCAGCTCAAAAACGACCGATACTCTGCTTGATATCGGAATGGGAATTTTGGGTGCATTGTTCGGCAGAAAAAGCTCTGCTGTTACGAAAGGTGCGAGTGCGCTTAAAAAGGGAGGAAGAATCGTCAAAGAGAAAAGAGACGTCGAAGCGGTTGAGATGCAAATAGAAGAAGTAAAAGAGGATATTAAAAACTTAAAAGAAGAACTTGAAGCTGAGATTGAAAAAATAGAAGAAAAATATGACCCAAGTAATTATGAAATCGAACCTGTTAGCATTAAACCGAGAAGAAGCGACGTAAGTGTCGAGGATATCGCTCTTTTATGGGAGAAGTAGTTATTTTATTTCGCAAACAATCTCTTTTATTCCTTTTTTTTCTTGTATTTCCATAATTTCGATACCAGGGAATTCTATTTTTAGCACTTCTTCTATCGTTTTTGGTCTGTGAAGGGCGATGTGGCGAGTGAGTGTGCCTCTATATGCTTTTGCGAAATGACTGACTACTTTGCCGTTTTTTATGAATTTGAAGGTTACGGCGTTTTTGGGTTTATAGATTTTTTCGTAAAATTTGGCTCTTAGGTCTATGAAATCTTCGTTTAGGCTATCGAGAATTTCAGTAACTTTTTTTTTGTAAAATTTGTATATGTCAAAGCCGGGTTTGCTTCCTTGTTTTAGTGTGTAATAAGGTATCAAATCCGTAGGCTTTAGTATCCCAAAAAGGTTTGAGAAGATTATAAGGTTTTCGTTTAGGTACTCTTTTGCTTCGTTTGGAAGAGTAGGGTAGTCTAAATATTCAAAAGCAACTCCCGTATATCTTAAAATCGCTTCTTTGGCGGGTCGTTCTTTTATAGGGGTTTTGATGTCTCCGAAGTTTTTTATATCATCCGTTTTTTGAATGAATTCGTCATATTTTTTTATTGCTTCTTCTCTTAGAGGGTTTAGTTCCTTAAAAGAAGAAATATTAAAACTTTTGTCGCCTCCAAGGCTTTTTCTTTCACTCGGCGCTAATAAAATCTTCATTGAAATACTCCTTTGTTATGCAATGTATCGAGCCGTGTTGTTTTATGAGGGTGTTTGCGTTTATAGGTATGATTTCTCTATTTGGAAATAGTGAATTAAAAAGGTCGTATACGTATTTGTCTTTTATGTCGTCATATACGGGCAGTAAAACGGCGTTGTTTATGATTAAAAAGTTTGCGTATGTTGCTGGAAGGCGATGATTATCCCAATATTTAGGGCTTGGAAGTGGCAGAGGTATTATATTGAAAGAAGTTTTTTTCAGCTCTTCTTCCATTTTTGCGAGTTCTTTATAATGTATATCGCTTGAATCGGAGCACTTGCAATAGACGATAGTGTTTTCATCGACAAATCTTGCTAAGGTATCGATATGAGAATCGGTATCGTCTCCTTCTAAGAAGCCGTGATTTAGCCAGATTATTTCATCTACGAAAAGCTCGTTTTTTAAAAACTCTTCTATTTCATCTTTTGATAACGGATAGTTTCTGTTGGGCTCTAAAAGGCACTGGGATGTTGTAAGGAGTGTTTTTCCGTTGGTGTCTATACTTCCGCCTTCAAGTACGAAATTGTAGCTTTTATGGATATTGAAAAGTTGCCTTGAGATGAGGTTGTCGTAATTTGCGGGGAATTTAAGTCCCCAGCCGTTGAATTTGAAATCTAAAAGTTTTATTTGATTATCTTTTTTTACGCTTATCGCTCCGAAGTCTCTTGCCCAAGTGTCGTTGTTTTTGACTTTACGGAAAATAAAATTTTTGTGTTTAAGGTGAGAGATTGTATTTTCGTCTTGGTAGCAGATGAGGACTTTTTGGTATTGAGCTATAGCATAAGCTATTTCTGTAAATGTTTTGATAGCTTCTTCTAAACAGCAAGACCAATCCGTTTCTTTGTGAGGAAATACGAGTTGAACGAAACTCTGTTTTTCCCACTCGGGAATTAGATAATTCATTTTATTCCTTTGTTGATTGAAATCAATGGTTATTTTCTTTTTTGTTAATATAATACAAAAAAAGGAGAAAAAATGAAAAAGCTTTTATTAACCGGACTTTTAACCGCAGGATTTTTGTTTGCTTATAACCCACTTGATGGTGTAAAAGCGCAAAAACAAGCGGCACTTAAAATCGTGGGAGATAGTTTTATAAACGTAAAACAGCTCAAAAATTGGATAAAAAACAATAAAAATTTCCAAATCGTAGATGTTAGAGAACCTATGGAGTGGAATGCCGGCCAAATCGATTATCTTGAGACGATAAATTTGCCAAGAGGCGTATTATACGGAGGAGTTAAATCAGGAGCGTTAAAGCCTAATAAGACGTATGTAATCGTATGTAGAACGGGACATAGGGCGCTTTTGGCTGCGGCAACTCTTAAGAAATGGTATAACTTTAAGCATGTTTATGTATTAAAAGGTGGTATTAAAGCCTGGATTCAAAGCGGAGGGGTTGTGGTAAATTCGCTTCATTTAGGGCCTGTTAAAATTCAGCTCGTTAAATAAAACGGGCTTCCCTTTTTATAGCATTTAGAGTCTGTCACTGGTTATAAGAAGTTTAATAATAAATGATTGAAGAAAAAGAGAGATTAGATATCTCTCGGGTCGGCGATTTTTCCGGCGATTGCACTTGCCGCGGCAACTGCCGAGTTGCTAAGGTATACTTCTGAGTTTCTGCTTCCCATTCTACCTCTGAAGTTTCTATTCGTAGTGGCTACACATCTTTCACCATCACCCAAAATACCCATATATCCTCCAAGACATGCACCGCAAGTAGGATTTGCTACAACTGCACCTGCGTCGATAAGAGTATCGATAATACCTTCGTGTTCCGCTTGTTTGTAGATTCTTTGAGTTGCCGGTGTTACTATTAGTCTTACTTTTTTATGTACTTTTTTTCCTTTTAGAATTTCCGCTGCGATTCTAAGGTCGCTAAGAGTTCCATTCGTACAGCTTCCGATATATACTTGGTGGATTTCGATATCGTCTTTTACGGCTTGGCTGATAGGTTTTCCGTTACTTGGCAAATATGGATACGCTACTAAAGGTTCGAGTTCGCTAACGTTTATTTCGATAGTTTGGGCGTATTTTGCATCAGGGTCCGAATAGTGGATTTTCGGCTCTGCGCGTAAAGGATTGTATTTTTTAACTTCATTTAGGAATTCTTCGGTGATTTTGTCATATGCGATAATTCCGTTTTTAGCTCCTGCTTCGATAGCCATATTACAAAGGCTCATTCTATCGTCCATAGGAAGATTTTCGATTACTTCTCCTGTGAATTCAAGGGCTTTGTAAAGCGCTCCGTCAACTCCTATTCTTCTGATTAATTCAAGAATCAAATCTTTTCCGTAAACGTGCTGCTGTCTTTCGCCTTTAAAAATTACTTTGATACTTTCAGGAACTTTAAACCAGCTTTTCCCCGTAATCATACAAAACGCGATATCCGTACTTCCCATACCTGTAGAAAACGCTCCTAAAGCTCCGTGAGTACATGTATGGCTGTCCGCTCCGATAATAACGTCTCCGGGGATTACAAGTCCTTTTTCAGGTAAAAGTCTATGCTCGATTCCCATATCTTTTTCGTCAAAAAAGTTTTTAAGGTCGTGTTTGTATGCGAAGTCTCTGTTTATTTTTGCTTGGTTTGCGCTTGCTATATCTTTTGGTGGGATGAAGTGGTCTAATACAATTGCGAAATTATCAGGTTTTGCAAGTTTTTTTGCGCCGCTCTCTTCAAAAGCTCTGATTGAAATAGGAGTGGTAATATCGTTTCCGATAGTCATATCTACATCACACATAATAATTTCGCCCGGCTTTACCTCACGCCCTATATGTTCGGCAAAAATCTTCTCCGTAATAGTCATAGGCATAGTAATCCTTTTTTATTGGAATTATAGCTAATTTGATATAATTAATGAAAATATGGTGAAATCGTGAAATAGTAAGTTTGTGATATTGAAAAAAGATGAGAGATTGGTGAAATAGTGAAATTGAAAAAAGGGGAAATAGCAAGCACAAAAGTCGAAGAATTTGAAATATTTAAAAAAGGGAGGTAAATGGCGAAAATTTTTATATTTATAGGTGTGATTTTTATAATTATCGGGTTACTGCTTTATTTTTTCAAAGATTTTCCTCTGTTTCATTTGCCGGGAGATATCGTTATTAAAAAAGAGAATTTCGTATTTTATTTTCCTATTACGTCATCAATTTTAATAAGTGTCGTTTTGAGCGCGATATTTTATATCATTTCAAAGATTATGCAATGAGACTTTTTATAGCGACACCAGTTACTTTGCCGATATACGGGGCTATTAAACAATCTCTTTCGAAATACGTAGAGGGCAAGTGGGTTGAGGGGTGGAATTTGCATCTAACTCATAAATTTATAGGAGAAGACGAACCTGAAAAGTACCTAAAGAATCTGGATATTAAAAAAGATAGCTTTAAAATAAACGGCATCGGGACGTTTGGGGATAGGATTTTGTATCTTAAAGCCGATATCGATGATGATATAAACAGACAGATAAACGAAAAATTTTCGTTAAAAAACGATAAGCCTTTTAAACCTCATATCACTCTTTGTAGAATCAAAAACATAAAAGACGAAAAGTTTTGGGATGAGCTGAAAAAATGGGAAAATATCAAGCTTGAAGTACCTCTTGAAGTCTATCTTTACAAATCGACTCTGACGAAAAAAGGTCCTATTTATGAAAAAATCCACAAATATTAAAGCAGTAGCGTTAAAATATAAGGCCTATGAAGATAATGCCCCTAAAGTCGTTGCAAAAGGAAAAGGGGTTTTGGCTCAAAAAATTATTCAAAAAGCAAAAGAGTACGACGTTCCTCTTTTTCAAAACGAAGCTCTTGCGGATATGCTTTTGAGTGTTGAGGTGGGTGAAGAGATTCCTCCTAAAATGTACGAAGCGGTGGTCGAGGTTTTTGTGTGGCTATATAATTTGGAAGAAAAAGCGCAGCTTAGTAAAGGTTAAGTTTACAAGACTAAAGTTTTGTGATATAATAAATAAAAGCTGTTAAGGAGGGGAAAATGGAAAAATACGAAATATTGCCTAAACTTGCAAGGCTTTCTATTGCGGAGGAATTTGAGGGGAAAAAACTTATAGATAAAAACGAATGGCTTGAAAAGTATCCTTGGTTGGCGGAAGAGAGAGCGACTTTTGTCACTTTAAAAATGAAAGATAAACCCAGAGGAAGCAATCTTAGAGGATGTATAGGTTCTATTTTGCCGTATCGTCCTTTGATTGACGATGTTATTGCAAACGCAAAGGCTGCGGCGTTCGAAGACCCGAGATTTCCGCCTTTAACTCCTGAAGAATTTGATAGAGTAAAAATAGAAGTTAGCGTGCTTACGATTCCTGAAAAAGTGGAATACGAAGATATCGCCGATTTAAGAAGCAAAATCAGACCGGGGGTTGATGGTGTGATACTTCAGCTTGCAAATCATCAAGCAACGTTTTTACCGGCAGTCTGGGAAGAATTGCCGGTATTTGACCTGTTTTTCGCACATCTTTGCGTAAAAGCCGGGCTTCCGGGAGATTGTTTGAGATATCATCCGACAATTTATAGATATCAGGCTATAGAAGTAGAAGAGGAGTAGTTATTTAATTTCGGCTTTGAATTTCAAATCTCCGTATAAAGCCGTATCCTCTTCGTCTTTTGCCGAAGTTTCTATCAATCCCAAATGGTATTCGTTTTTGTTAAAAAACTGCCAGCCGTTTATATCGTGCTGAGGGTCGTCTATTAACGCCATAGGGATGTAGGCGATAAGACCTTTTTTATAAAGAGTGTAGCGATTTTGATACATTTGGTTGTAGAAATTGTAGATTTTGTTATCCCAGCCGTCTTTGTTGAATTCTCCATCGTCAATTTGTCCGTTTGAATTTTTATCCTCCCATGTACCGCTTGCAATTGCTACGTAAGCCAAAAGTACCGGTTTTTTGTAAGTGTCGTGTAAAAAGGCGCTCAGGTTTTCCACTCTTTTTGCTAAATAATCGATACCGATTTGAGAATCAGTATAGTGTATAAGATTCGGGTCGTCTTGAGTGCCGGGATTGTCCGGGTCTCTTGAAAATTGAGATACCATTTCTTGAAACGATATGAAATCTATTTTATCAAGAAGATATTTATAAACCGAGTAGCTTTTTATCCATTCGGATTTGTCTCCAAGAGCGCAGTTTGCATATCCGCACTCCGGATACGTTTCGTTTGCGTTTCTTTTGCCCGTGTCCATCATACAAAGAGAAAATTTTGCGTCTTTTACTTTTGATTTGATGATATCTATTGCGTTTGAGAAGATACCTGCCATTGTTTTTGAGTTGTTTTCGTCGTTTACGATAAAATTTTTATTAAATTCGGGCTCGATTATTATGATTTTTTCACCTTTTAATTTTGAGATGTAATTTGCAAACGTATCGGCGGCTTGGTAGTAGTCGTCTATTTCGTCTTGGGTTGGCATTTGGGTTAGTGAATCTCCTAAATAGTAAAAAATAAATACCGGAATCTTGCCTTCGTCCATTGCTTTTTGGATATCGCTCCATTCGTACCAATCGCTCGGGGCTCCGTTATCAAACCACTCTTTTACAAACCACATGGAGAAATATTTTTTTGAAGAGGCGAATTCGATAGCTTTTTTGAATCCTTCATAGGAAAATTTCGCCGTTTCGTTGTATTCATTCGGTGAAGTCGTTTTAAAAAGAAATTTCGTACCCGCAAACCATTTGGTTTCGCCGTTTTGCAGATAAAAAGGATATCCGTTTCGTATCGGAGTGCCTAACTCGGCGCTATTAGAGTCATTTGTGCCGTTTTGACATCCCAAAAACAATAATGCAATTATTAAAAACAAAATTCTCATAAAATTCCTTTTTTTGTCGATTTAAAAATAAAAGGCTATAAAATGCTTATCGACACTTCTTCGATTAATTTAACCTCGTTTTCGTTTCATTTTACCACAAGTAGCGGAGATAGGATAGATTTGGAAATGAGTGACAGCTTAAAAGCTACGAGTAGTTACAAAAAAAACTCGGATACTACGGTAAAAGAGATTAGTTTGGAACATGCTTTTGAATATAAATTTCATTATGAAGGGAACGGATTAAGCGAGCAAGATAAAAAAGAGATAAAAGAAGCATTTAAGAAGATAAAACCTATGTTGGAGAAATTTTTAAAACAAAAAGACACTAATGAAAAAACGATGACGAATTTTTCGCAGATGTTGAAATCATCACTTCCTTTGCCAAAAAACGATAATCACCTAAATGCAATTAAAAATGAGGGTGTAAAAACTTTTGATGATGTTTTAAATGAAATAAAAGCTTCTTTTGATGAGCTAAAAAAAGCAAAAGAGCTTTTTGATAAGTTGTTTTCTAAAAATTTTGAGTTTTATGTTTGAACGGATAAAATTTAACGACCAAATAAGAAAAGATAACGGCTAAAATCACCCTGATAGAAACTAAAATCCAAAAGTTGGCTCCGAAAAGTACGAATAAAAGAGGGTCTTCTATTAGCGAATGGGCTATCATAAGAAACGTACCCACAAAAAGCAGCTCTTTTTTACTAAGACGATTTTTCTCAGCTATCAAAATCCCCGCTCCGTAAGTAATTCCCAAAATTATGCCCGTTATAATGGAAAAAGGAGCGCTTAGGTTTTTATTTTTGAATAGTTTTTCTTTGATAAAATGCATAACGACGATGATTATTGTTATTAAAAGGATTATTTTTACAGCCAAAACGGAGGCGTTATATAAAGAATTTCCAAGCATATTCCAAAAAGAGTCGTAATGAGGTAGCGATATCTCTTTTTGGAGTGTTTTACCTTCTATATGAATGGGAATCGCTCTAAAAACAATAACGGCAACAATCCCTACACCTATTCGAAGAAGTGTGGAGTACCAATGAGGCATACCGAGTTTTTTCATGATAGTATTTTCAACGGGTAGTGCGTGAGCGATACCCAAAAAAAGCCCTAAAATTGTCCATTCGTAAGGCGTTAGCCCAAGGGGAGCGGCAAATGCTATTGCGGCATAGAGATTAAAAAGCACTCCGGCGGCAATTGAAAGAGAAACCTCGGGACTTAATCCCATAATGGAAGTAATAGGTTCGAAAATAAAAGATATTTTTTGCAAAATTCCGAAATAGATTAAAATATCCGCTAAAAGATAAAAAGGAATTACAAGTTTTATGATTAAAAGAGCAGTTTTCAATGATTGGTTTATTAATTGTTTCAATCTTACTCGCTTTTTAAAGGCATTGTAACAAATTGTAATTATTATTTAATATTCCATTATTCGATTGTTTGCAAAACGGCGATATCGGAGTTTTTTCGTAACATTTTGTTACACTATATTTCGACTCGGTTTTTTCCGTTTCTTTTAGCTTTGTATAAATTACTATCGGCTCTTTTTACGGAATCATAAAGATTTTTGTCGTTATATTCTATTTTTGAAACACCTGCGCTAATTGTGGCTTTTAGATTATTCAAAGGATTTGATTCCACGGCTTTTATGAGTTTTTTGGCTATAGCTAAGGCCGTGTGAAGTTCCGTTTCGTTTAGTAAAATCAAAAACTCTTCACCTCCGTAGCGAATTAAGATATCTTCTTTTCTTAAATTGTTTTGCAAAATTTTCGCTATATGAGTTAAAACTTCGTCTCCTTTTTTATGCCCGTATGTGTCGTTTATTTTTTTGAAATCGTCGATATCTATCATAATTACTGAAGTGGGAAAAGATGAGACTTTCGCTTTTAAAAAAATCTTACTTTCTATCTCTTTTAAAAAATTTCTGTTAAAGGTATGAGTAAGTTCGTCAATATAGGCTTTTTTCTTGTAATCTTCGACTTTTAGAGATAGAAGTTTTATGTACGTTTCTATCTCTCGGCCTAATTTTATTATTTCGTTTCTAAATTCGTCGCAAATGTTTTTTTCAGGTGTTAGGGGAGGGAGTTTTTCAAACTCTCTTTGTTTTATGTGAGCGATTATATTTCTTACTTTTTTGAATCTTTTTAATAAAAAATCTATAAATAAAAACATAATTCCGAAAAACATCAAAGATATGATAGAAATTACGATGAGGTTTATTTTTGCAAGTTGCAAAAGAGGGGATATTTCTTGTTTAATACTGTCTTTGATAATTATAGTTTTATCTTTAATTCTAAAAATTGAAATAACCGTATTATCTATGATTTTATAACCTGGATTTTCTTTTGTGGAGATAATTTCGGCATTTTTAAAATTTTTAAGAAAGTTTTGTAAATTTTTTTCATGAGTTAAAAGTTCGTTTTTACGTAAAATGTAGATTTTTTTTGCAAGATTTTCTTTTAGACATTCTATGGTTTTTTTATTGATTTCGTAGTTTAAAAAAATTGCAAAAAAAGTTACGAAAATCAAAACTAAAAAAATAGTTATTCTAATCTTGTAATGTTTTAAATTCATAAAGTGCCCTTTAAAGCGGGCAAAAGGCTTATTCAGCCTTTAAAACAGCTCCGTTGCTCGCGTTTGTTACTAACATTCGGTATTGTTTTAGCCATTTGCCCGGTACTTCTTTTTTAATCGGTTTGAATTCTTTTTTTCTTTTTTCGATTTCTTCTTGTGGTAAATCGACATTTATAGAGAAATTATCAACATCTATTTCGATAATATCTCCGTCTTTTAAAAGACCTATCATTCCACCCTCAGCCGCTTCAGGAGATACGTGACCGATACTAAGCCCCCTTGTAGCACCAGAAAATCTTCCGTCTGTGATAAGAGCGACTTTATCTCCAAGTCCCATACCCATAATTAAGCTTGTAGGAGCAAGCATTTCTTGCATTCCCGGACCTCCTTTAGGCCCTTCGTATCTGATTACTACGACGTCTCCTTCTTTTACTTTTCCGCTTGTAATACCCTCAATCGCTTCTTGCTGAGAATCAAAACACACGGCTTTTCCTCTGAATTTTCTGCTTCCTGTGATTCCGGCGGTTTTGATTACGCACCCTTCTTCGGCTAAATTACCGAAAAGTATCGCAAGTCCTCCCACTTCACTATAAGGATTTTCGATAGGATGAATTACGCTTGTGTCTTTAACTTCGGCGTCTTTGATTCTATCTGCTACGGTTCCGCCTTCGATTACAGGGTTGTCAAGGTAAAGAATAGTGTCGCTTCTTCTGCTGATTTCTTTCATAACGGCACTCATACCGCCTGCTCTGTGGATATCTTCCATATGTACCGTTTGAAGTGACGGCGAAATTTTTGCGATGTGTGAAGTGTGTCTTGCTATTTCGTTTAGTTTGTGAAGGTCAAAATCAACATCCGCTTCTTTTGCGATAGCCATCATATGAAGTACGGTATTTGAGCTACCTCCCATAGCCATATCCACTACGAATGCGTTGTGGATTGCCTTTTCGTTGATTATGTTTTTGATTTTGTATTCTTGTGTGAGCTTCTCGTCTTTAGCGATTTCGCATATTCTTCTTGCCGCTTTTCTTAATAGCTCTTCTCTTTCAGGCGTAAGCGCTAAAATCGTTCCGTTACCTTTAAGCGCAATACCCATAGCTTCGATTAAAGTATTCATAGAGTTTGCCGTAAACATACCAGAACAGCTTCCTCCACCCGGACACGCAAGACATTCAAGCTGATAAAGTTTTTCTTCGTCGATTTCGCCTTTTTCGAATTTACCCACTCCCTCAAATACCGTCGCAAGGTCGATAGGAGTTCCGTCAGGTAAATGACCGGCTCTCATAGGACCGCCTGTTACAAAGATAGTAGGTACGTTTACTCTAAGCGCTCCCATAACCATACCAGGAGTAATCTTATCGCAGTTCGGGATACAGATAAGCGCGTCGAGTTTGTGGGCGTTCATAACCGTTTCGATAGAATTTGCGATAATTTCTCTACTTGGTAAGCTATAAAGCATTCCGTCATGACCCATAGCGATTCCGTCATCCACACCGATTGTGTTAAATTCAAACGGAACGCACCCGTTTTTTCTGATTTCGTCTTTAACGATTTCAGCGTATTTGTTTAAGAAAAAATGTCCCGGAATAATTTCGATAAAGCTGTTGGCAACTCCGATAAAAGGTTTGTCAAAGTCCTCGTCTTTAAGCCCTGTGGCTCTTAATAAACTTCTGTGAGGGGCTCTATGCCAGCCTTTTTTTACTTCATCACTTCTCATATTCTTCCTTTTGTTAGTTTTTTGCTTATTTTATCACAAAAATATTTGTCTTTTCTTAATTTAAACTATATTCCTCAACAAGAGTAAGAATTTTAGCCGTTTCAAAAAAGCTAAAAAGCACAGACCGCTTCCGCTTTTAATGCACTTTTTTTAACGCTTTTTTTTCACTAAAATTCTTAATTGTTTCGGTAATATAGTTATAATTAAGCATTTAACCTGTAATTTTTCATGAAAAGGAAGCTAATGCTGAAAATCGCAATAGACAGAGGCGGAACTTTTACGGATATTTATGCGGTGTATAAAGATAAGGTGATTGTAAAAAAGATATTAAGCGAATCGCCTTTTTATGAGGATTCGAACACTCAGGCGATAAAAGAGGTTTTTGAAGAGCTTGGCGAGGAGTTTGATTTAAGCAAAATAGAGTGGATAAGGCTTGGGACGACTGTTGGGACGAACGCTTTGCTTGAGGGCAAAGGGGCCGATGTTACGTTTGTGGTAACAAAAGGTTTTGGCGATTTGCTTGAAATTCGAGACCAAAGAAGAGAGGATTTGTTTGCATTAAATATCAAAAAACCGAAACCTCTTTATAAAAGAGTGGTGGAAATAGATGAGCGCGTAATGCCCGGAGGCGAAGTTATTAAAGCGCTTGAGGGAGAAATAAAATTTGACGAAAACATAGCCGTTTTGTTTTTACACTCATACGAATATCCTGAACACGAAAAGAAAATAAAAGCAAAATCAATTTCAAGAAGTCATGAAGTCTATCCTATCATAAACGCCGTATATAGAGGCGACACGACGGTGATTGATGCGTATCTCACACCCGTGATTAAAGAATACGTCGCTAAAATCAAAAAGAATCTCGGTGAAAATATCTATTTTATGAAAAGTGACGGCGGGCTTTGCGGTGCGGATGAATTCAGAGGTGCCAATTCCATATTAAGCGGTCCGGCAGGCGGGGTCGTGGCGTTAAAGACCATATATAAAGACAAAGCACTAATCGGATTTGATATGGGCGGAACGAGTACGGATGTCAGCAGGTTTGACGGAGAGATTGAGCTTAAGTATTTCGATAAAATCGCCGGGCATTACATAAGCTATCCTATGGTGGATATTCACACCGTCGCAGCCGGCGGGGGAAGCAGGCTTTTTTATAAAGACGGGATGTTTTTGGTAGGGCCTGAAAGCAGTGGCTCTAACCCCGGACCACTTTGTTATGGAAGAGACGGGTATCTTAGCATTACCGACGCAAATGCCGTCACCGGAAGAATAGATGTCGAAAACTTCCCGAAAATTTTTGGAAAAAGCGGAAAAGAGCCATTGGATATTGAGGCGAGCAAAAGAGGATTTGAAGAAATTGCAAAAAAAGTCGGCAAAAGCATAGAAGAAGTGGCAGAAGCGTTTTTGGATGTAGCAAACGAAAATATGGCAAACGCTATTAAAGAAATCACTATTAAAAAAGGATTTAATCCGAGCGAACACGTGCTTTGTAGCTTCGGAGGAGCCGGGGCTCAGCATGCAGTAGGGGTGGCGAGGAAACTCGGAATAAAAGAGATTTTTATACACGCTCAAAGCGGTATTCTCTCAGCCTACGGCATAGCAAATGCGGATATTACAAAAAGCGAAACGATTGTGGTGGAAAAAGAGATAGAAGAAGTTGATTTTGAGAAGCTTTTTGAGGGTGCGGATGAGAGAAAAGTGTTTTTAAAATACAAAAACACCAATACCGCGATTGAGGTTGAGTATAAAGAGGGCTTTTTGGAAGAATTTAAGGCTAAATACAAAAGAATGTTCGGATTTTTGCTCGATAGCGAAATAATCGTGGAGAGCATTAAAAAAGTGTATGTCAAAAAAAGCGAAAGCATAAAAAGAGCAAGAATAAAACCGGCAAAAATGAAGCCTTTTAAACAAAAAGAGATTTTTCTAAACGGAAAATGGCAAAAAGCGGACGTTTATAAGGATATTTTTGCCGGTAACGTAATAAAAGGACCGGTATTGATACTTCAAAATACATCTACGATATTGCTGGATGAGGGAAGTGTTGCTGAGATAAACGAATACGGAGATATTACGATTAAACTAAAAGACATCAAAGAAACGGCACTTTTAAAAGAAGCCAAGTTAAGCTTATACGCAAACAGACTCAAATTCATCGCCACAAAAATGGGGGATATTCTTAAAAAGACGGCAATGAGCGCGAATATCAAAGAAAGAGAGGATTTTTCGTGCGCTATTTTTGATAAAGATGGCAACCTTATCACAAACGCGCCTCATATCCCGGTGCATCTTGGAAGTATGAGCGCAGTTGTTAAATCGATTATCAAAAAACACCAAATAAAAGAGGCTACTTACATCTCAAACGCTTCTTACGAGGGAGGTTCTCACCTGCCGGATATCACGGTTGTGACGCCTTATTTTAAAGACGGAGAGCTTCTTTTTTGGGTGGCAAGCAGAGGTCATCACGCCGATATCGGTGGGGTGGTGCCCGGAAGTATGCCGCCTTTTTCGAAGACTTTACAAGAAGAGGGGGCTGTGATTGAGAGTTTTGAGATTGTGGAAGATGGTGAATTTAAAGAAGAAAAAATAAGAGAGATTTTAAAAAGCGCCGGTGCAAGGAAAATAGAAGAAAACATAAGCGATATAAAAGCCCAAATTGCCGCGAATATGGCGGGGATTGAGGAGCTAAAGAGGCTTGATATCAAAGAGATGCTTTGGTTTTTTGAAGAAATCAAAAAAATCAGCGCTGGGAAAGTTGAGAAGTTTTTTGAAAATTTAAAAGAAGTGAGCGCTACCGAGTATCTTGATAACGGAGCGATTATTAAATTTAGAGCTTACAAGGATGAAAAAATAGTTTTTGATTTTAGAGGCAGCTCACCGGAGCTTTTTGGCAATCAAAACCTGCCTTTTTCGGTGCTTAGAAGCGCCGTGATGTATTCTATAAGGGTAATGCTAAATGAGGATATCCCGCTAAATGAGGGAATATTGGAAAATATCGAAATAAAAGTCGATGAAAATTCGATTTTAAATCCAGGTAAAGAAGCGGCGGTAGTGGGCGGAAACGTGACTACCAGCCAAAGAATAGTTGACGTAATATTTAAAGCTTTTGAAGTGGTAGCGGCGAGTCAGGGGTGTATGAATAATATTATTTTTGGAAATGAAAATTTCGGATATTATGAAACCATAGGCGGTGGTGCGGGAGCCGGGGACGGGTTTGATGGAGCCAGCGGAGTGCATACTCATATGACGAATACGAAAATCACCGACGTTGAAGTTATTGAGAGAAGATATCCGGTAATGATAAAGGAATTCAGTATCCGAAAAAACAGCGGTGGAGACGGAAAATACAGAGGTGGAGACGGGCTAAAAAGAGTTTATAAATTCCTTGAAGACGTTGAGGTGAATCTCTTAACGGAAAGACGCGTATTCGCTCCATACGGACTAAAAGGCGGTAAAAACGCTAAAAAAGGCGAAAACCTGCTTGTAAAAAGCGGAAAAATCTATAACCTAACCGGCAAAAACAGCTTTAAAGCCCAAAAAGGAGACGAACTTATAATCAAAACACCGGGAGGGGGAGGGTATTTGACAAAAGATTCTAAATAATATATACTCTTTGTATATACAAGGAGATAAAAATGATTACGAAAGTTTTTAAAAACGGAAATTCAAAGGCTATTAGGATTCCTAAAAATTTTATTGACGATAATGTGGAATTGGTCGAAATTAAAAAAGAAGGGGATAAAATAGTAATTGTTCCCAAAAAAAACTCTTTAGACGAGTTGTTTGAACTTATAGAAAAAAACAAAGAGATAACAAAAGATTTTTTAGATGACAGAAATCAGCCTTTAACTCCGTCAAAAGAGATTTTTTAATGTTTTATATGCTGGATACGAATATTTGCTCGTATATTATTAAAGGGTTTATTCCGAAATCGAAACTTGAAAACAAAAACATTATAAT
>Ga0256843_1000938_pt1 | contig 23916 bp, 23 predicted proteins | sample AlvinellametaG_FD_191572 | JGI IMG/M metagenome (GOLD analysis project Ga0256843, IMG submission 191572) | Pompeii worm associated microbial communities from hydrothermal vent at the East Pacific Rise, Pacific Ocean - Alvinella | ecosystem: Host-associated > Annelida > Integument > Unclassified ... | reverse complement strand
TTAAGTAAAAAAAAATGGAGGAAGAACAGGGATTCGAACCCTGGGTATCGTGAGATACAACGGTTTTCAAGACCGTCGCTTTCGACCACTCAGCCATTCTTCCAACAATATTTTTTATAATGGCTCCCTCGACTGGATTCGAACCAGTGACCAAATGGTTAACAGCCATCTACTCTACCGCTGAGCTACGAAGGAATATACTTATTTAGCGAGACAGATATTATATATTTTTTAATCATTGTCAAAGGTTTTTTTATCTTTTTTATTACTTTTTTAAAAAACATTTAATTTAAGCCATTTTTATGAAAAATAAAAGTGAGTTTCATAATACAAACTCACTTTTATTTAAAGTAATTGTTCTAAATTATATATCAAGATTTGATACATCCTTAGCTCTTGATTGAATAAATCTTCTTCTTGGTGGAACATCTGACCCCATAAGAATTTTAAATATTTCATCAGCTTGTTGTGCGTCACCAATAGAAACCTTATACATTTTTCTTCATTGTGGATCCATTGTAGTTTCCCAAAGTTGTTCTGGATTCATTTCTCATAGACCTTTATATCTTTGAATATTCTCTCATGTTATATCATTTTCAGCAATAATTGCTTCTTTTTGATCCTCATCATATACATACCAAGATTTTTTACCTTTAGTAAGTTTATATAATGGTGGTTGAGCAATATAAAGATAACCTAAATCTACTATTTCCTTTAGATATCTAAAAAAGAAAGTTAAAAGAAGAGTTCTAATATGAGCACCATCAACATCGGCATCTGTCATTATTATTATTCTATGATATCTTAATTTTGAAATATCAAATGATTCTCAAATAGATGTTCATAATGCAATAATCATATTTTTAATTTCTTGGTTTCAAAAAATCTTATCAATCCTTGCTTGCTCTGTATTAAGAATTTTACCTTTTAAAGGTAAAATTGCTTGATGTTCTCTATCTCTACCTTGTTTAGCTGAACCTCAGGCAGAGTCTCCTTCGACAATATATAATTCTGATTTAATTGGATCTTTAGAAGAACAATCAGCTAACTTACCAGGAAGAGTCATTCATTCTAATGCTCATTTTCTAATAACTGTATCCCTAGCAGCCCTAGCAGCTAATCTTGCTTTTGCAGCTAAAAATACTTTTTCTATTATTTTTTTAGCAGTAGTAGGGTCTTCTTCTAAAAATTCCATGAATTTTTCAGAAAAAACTGAATCAACAGCTCACTTAGCTTCAGCAGTTCATAACTTACCTTTAGTTTGTCATTCAAATTGTGGATCAACTACCTTTATAGAGATAACACAAGTAAGTCCTTCTACAACATCATCATTAGTAAGATTATTATCTTTTTCTTTAAGAATTCATTTAGCTCTTGCATATTTATTAATAGTTCTTGTAAGAGCCATTCTAAATCATGTCATATGAGAACCTCATTCTGGAGTATGTATATTATTTACAAAAGAAATAATATTATTTGAATACTCCTTATTATATTGCATTGAAATTTCAACTAAAATATCTTTAGCCTCTTTTTCAACATAAAATATATCTCATATAGTTGATTCTTTTTTATTTAAAAAGTTTACATATGATTTAACTCAACCTTCAAAATAATATTTATAATTTTCTCATGTTCTTTCGTCTTCTAGATAAAGAGTTATACCTTTTGTTAGATATGCTTGTTGTCTTAATCTATCTTTAATTGTTTTATAATTAAATTCAGTAGTTATTTTAAAAATGCTTGAATCAGGATAAAATTTAATAACAGTACCTGTTTTATCAGTTTTTCAAACAACTTCAATATCTCAAATTGTTTTACCTCTTTCAAAAGAGATATAATGAATCTTACCGTCTCTATGAACCCAAGCTTCCATTTTAGTTGAAAGTGCATTTACTACTGATGATCAAACACCATGTAATCAACCTGATACCTTATATCAACCTCAACCAAATTTTCAACCAGCATGTAATACTGTAAGAATAGTTTCTAAAGTAGAAACTCATGTTTTTGCATGTTTTTCTACAGGAATTCATCTACCATTATCTTCAACAGTACAAGAACCATCTTCTCATAAAGTAATTTTAATAGTATCACAATGACCTGCCATTGCTTCATCAATAGAATTATCAACTATTTCCCATACAAGATGATGTAAACCTCTTTCATCAGTTGAACCAATATACATTCATGGTCTTTTTCTAACTGGTTCTAAACCTTCTAGTACTTGTATACTATCAGCTCAGTAACTTTCTGTTGTTTTTGTCATTTTATTCTAAGTTTTAAAATAAATTAATACTTTAATAATAATTAGCTATTTATAAAAATCAAGTTTTAGCTATTTCTAGACAATATTTTTTTTAAAAGCTCTTAAATCTTAAATTTTCATATAAAAAAACACTATTTTCTAAAAATAGTGTTTTTACAAATTTACTTAAATTAATTTTAACAAGCTTAAATCTTAAATTTTTAAATTTTATAACTTATTTCCATCTTGATCGTATCTAGTACTAAATTGATTAATCCTTTTCCTTTCCAACCACTTTTCATATTTACTACGAGTGTCTTCTACTTGATTACATATAGATTTACTATAAGTAATTCTATTTATAGCTCATCTAGTCATACTTATTCAAACATGATTAATAACATCATCTACTATTCTACGATTATTTTTAATTCACATAATTTTTAAAATTAAATTTTATTCTCATTTACCAGCTGCCTCTAATTTTGCTTGTTGATCTGCAACAGCACAAGCATCTATAATTGGAGCAAGTTTTCACATCATAATTTGAGGTATTCATGAAAAATTTTGTCCTATTCTATGATCAGTTACTCTATCTTGAGGAAAATTGTAAGTTCTAATTTTTTCAGATCTATCTCATGAACCAACTTGTGAAGCTCTAGCTTCTCATAATTCTTTTGCTCTTTTTTCTTCAGCCAAAATAGAAAGTTTAGATCTCATTATATTAAATGCTTTATCTCTATTTTTATGTTGAGATCTTCAATCAGAACATAAAACTACTATTCATGTAGGAATATGTTTTAAATGAACAGCTGAATCTGCTTTATTTGCATGTTGTCCACCTGGTCCACCTGATCTAGTAAACTTCATTTCTATTTCATCCATATTTAATTCAAACTCTACTTCATCAACTTCCGGCATAATTGCAACTGTAATAGCTGAAGTATGAACTCTACCTTTATTTTCTGTTTCTGGAATCCTTTGTACTCTATGAACACCTGATTCATATTTAAATCTAGAATATGCTCACTCTCATTTTACCTCAAAAACCATTTCTTTTACTCAACCTGCTTCTGAAATATTTTCTTCTACTATTTCAACTTTAAATCATTCTGATTCAGCAAATACTATATATGCTCTTGCTAATTCTCCAGCAAAAAGAGCTGCTTCATCTCAACCTGTTCCTGCTCTTACCTCAACCATAATATTTTTATCATCATTAGGATCTTTAGGTAAAAGCTCTATTTTAAGAGTTTCTTCCATTTCTGGTATTTTTACTTCAAGCTCTTTGATTTCTTCTTTAAGCATTTCTCTCATTTCTTCATCTTTCTCTTCTTTAAGCATTTCTTTATTTTCTATCAATGCTTCATTAACAGATTTATACTCTTTATAAAGTTCTACCGCTCCTTCTATAGCTTTTTTTCTAGAAGACACTTGTCTTACCTTTTTTTGATCTTTAAATATTTCAGGATCTGATAATTGTTTTTCTAAATCTTCGTATTCAGTTACTAAATTATCTAAATTAAATTTCATATATCATTATTATAAGTTTTAAATTTTGCATATATTAGTTAAAAAACTAAAAATAGCAAAAATAAAACTTACTAAGCTTTGATATTTGACTCATTTAATTATATATTGTATAATACATATATAATATATATTCTTATAAATACATATGACAATAGAAAATCCAAATAATAATGAAGAATCTAATAATAATAGAAATTATACAAATAGTGTAATAGAAGAAGTTGATGCAGTTATTTCTGAAACATATGAAATAATTAATAAAAAAACAGAAGAAAAAGAGCTTAATCCTACTCAAAAAATAATTGAACTTGAAAATCTAAAATGAAAAGTTAAAAAAACAATCATAAGATTAGGGTGACATGATATATCTGATATGCCAAATGATTATCCTGGAGCTCCACTTGCTATTATGTTTGTAATAATGTATGACTTTATAAAATCTTTAGCCAATGAAGATTTATCAAAATTATGAAATAGAGTAGATAATATAAATAACTTAATAAGAGTATTAAAAGAAAAAGAAGACTTATGAATTTAGTCTTCTTTTTTATAAATTATATTTTAATCTATCTAATGCTATTTCTCTTCATGCTACAATAACTTTAGGATTTAAAGCTTTTGGAGCTTCTTCTCATTCTTCTGATTCAAAGAAAAATGAATTATCCATTCATGTAAGTTCTAATTGCTTTTTAAGCTCAGGCTCAATAATTCTCATTACTCCTAATTTATCTAAAACATCATAAACTCTAAGCAATGCTTCCCCATTATCAAAATCTGTCATTCTAACAATTTGTTCTAATCTAACTCATTTAGCTTCAAATTTAAAATCTCATAAATATTTAACCTCAACTGTTTTAGGATTAATATTATCTTTTAAGTCATAGATTTTTATTTCTTTAATTTCATCTCTACCTAATTCAGCAGCATCAGATACATCTTTAGCATAATTATCTATTAAATAATCTGTTAATTCTTGTATTCCTTCTCCTGTAGCAGCAGATATAACAAAAATATCTTTGTTAGGAAATTTATTTTTAAATTCTGAAACAATAAAATCCTTCATTTCAGTATCTAATAAATCAGCCTTTGAAAATACTATAATTTCTTCTTTATTAGCCAAATCAGGAGAAAATAATTCAAGCTCTTTTCTAATATCCTCATAATCTTTAAAAACCTGATCCATTCTATACATATCAAGTAAGTGTAATAATACACCTGTTCTTTCTATATGTTTTAAAAATTCTACTCATAAACCTTTTCATTCTGAAGCTCATGGAATAAGTCCAGGAACATCTTCCATAACTAATGATTTACCCTTATGATCAAGTACTCATAAATTTGGAGTAAGAGTAGTAAATGGATAATCACCTATTTTCGCTTTTACATTTGTAATATTTGAAATAAGAGTTGATTTTCAAGCAGATGGAACACCTATAATACCTATATCAGCTACAAGTTTTAATTCAAGATGTAAATCTCTTTCTTCAGATACATCACCAAGCTCTGCAAAAGCTGGGGCTTGTCTAGTAGATGAACAAAAGTGAGAATTTCAAAATCCTCATTTACCTCATTTAGCAACTAATAATTTAACATTATTTTCAGATAAATCTGCAATTAATTCTCAAGTATTAGCATCTTTTACTATGGTTCAAACAGGTACTTTTAATACAAGATGTGGAGCATTAGCTCAATTACAATCCTGAGTTCAACCTCATTCTCATTTTTCAGCTTTTAACACTTTTTTATGTCTATACTCAGATAAAGTATTTAAATTTTCATCTGTTAATAAATATACATCTCAACCATCTCATGCATTACCTCCCCGTGGTCCTCATTTTGGTATATATTTTTCTCTTCTCCATGAAACAAGTCCATCTCAACCTTTTCAAGAAATTACTTTAATTTTAACCTCATCTATAAACATCTATATTTGTATATTATTTTTAAATTTTCTATATTATATAGAAAATTTAAAAAAAGCAACTATGGTTTTAGTTGCTTTTACCAATCTTTTTGGTTACTTCCTCAATTTAATAAATTGTTATTAAAAAATGGGTCATTGAAAAAATCAGAAAATGGATCATTTGAAGTATTTTCTTTATAAACCTTATTAAAACTATCAGCATTATTTTTTTGTTCTTCTTTTAATGCTTCTTCGTATTGTTTTAATGCTTTTTCTTGCTGTGAAGTTAAATCATTAGATTCTTCTTGTTTTTTTCATCATTCTCATTCTTTACTTTCTCAAGTACTTCATTCTTTATTTTCTTCTCAAGATTTTTCTCAATCAGATCAATCTTGTTTTTCAGTACTTTCTTTTCATTCTTTATTATCAGACTTTTCTCATGAATCTCATTTAGAATCTTCTTTTGACTCTCACTCTTTTGAATCATTTCAAGATTTTGAATCTTGTTCTTTTTCACTTTTTCAAGTATTAGATTTATCTGACTCCTCTTTATTATCTCATTTTTTTTCTTGATTTTTATCATTATTTTCTTTATCCTCTTGCTTCTTTTTTTCTTGCTTTATTTTATTTAAAACAAACTCTAAATTTTCCTTTGTTTGTTCATCATATATTATATTCAAAGCATTGCTATAATATTTTATAGATTCTTCCCAATTTTTTATTTTTTTTGTATTATCTTTTTCTAATTCTCATATTCTATAAAAAGAATTAGCTATATTGTGATTTATGTCAAAGTTTATTCTACTTTTCTCTTCTCATAATATACTCATATATTCTTTAATTGCTTCTTCATATTTTTTCTCTTTATAAAGAGAATTAGCTATATTATAATATCACTCCTTATTTCATGCTTTTTTAAAATATTCTATGCTTTTAGAATATTCTTTTTTATTATATAATTCTTTTCATGAATAATTATTATAAAAAGCATTTATTGAAAAAATATTTAATATAAAAAATCATAATACAATAAATATTATTTTTTTATGCATGATGTTTTATATTTTTAAGTTTTAAAATATCTCAATTAGCTAGATAAACTAAATTATCTATTTTACTAACTGCGTAAGTATTTATTCTATCACAATATGATAATATTTCTTTAAAATTTTTTACTTCTTTTGTCATATTATTTTTTATTTAAGAAATAAATTTTATCTTCAAAAAAATATAATAATATAAATAAAATAAAACTTATCATACTTATAATTGTTAAATTTCTTCAAAAATCTCATAATTCTCAATTTATACTTTTTTCATATACTTTCTTTTCTAAATTATCAGTATATTTTTCTAATTTTTTTAAATCTCATACATCAGATACTTCAAAATAATTTCAATCTAAAGCCGAAGCTATATCTTTTAAATTATTCCTATTTATTTTACTTATAACATATTGTCATTTGTATTTTTGATAATTATATCTTCAAAAAGCATCTCTTCATGTAATTATTCTTCCTCATTTATTTGTTCATACTCATACTACCAAATATGTTATTCATTTAACATTTTCTGTAAGCTTTTTAATCTCAGATACTGCTATACTATCATCTGGGTCACCTCAATCAGATATAAACACTAAAGCCTTACTTCTATCATCACTATTATTAAATCTTTCAATTCACAACGATAAAGCTTTTGTAAAATCTGATCATTGTTTTGTAAGATTTCTATAATCTACTCCCTTTAATAAAGTAAGAAATAAATCATGATCAATAGTTAAAGGAATAGTAGATACAGCATCTCAAGCAAATATAATTAATCAAAACCTATCTTCTCTATGATTTATTACATATTTTGAAATACTATCTTTTATAACATCTAATCTAGTATAGGCATATTTTGAATCTGTTATATCTGCAACGTTCATTGATTTACTAACATCAACTACAAACATCATATCTATTCATTTACTTTCATTATGTATTTTTTTATCACCATATTTTACTCAAAAACTAGCAAATAAAATTACAAATAATGAAAATAATAAAAATATATATTTTACATAAAAATACTTTCAAGTAGATAACAGATTGAAACTTTTATTAAATTTAATTTGTTTTTTATATAATTTATAAAAAACAAAACTTATAAATCATATTAAAAGTACAAATATAACAAATGTTAATAGATTTAAATTTGTTAATTCCATATTTTTTTAATTTTTATTTTTAAAACTAATATTACTCATCATTAAATATGTAAATAATAATAGTAAAATTGCTAAGCTATAGATAAATACATCATAGTATTCACTATATTCTTTCTTTATTTCTATATTAATATCATTTTTTTCAAGCTTTGATAATTTATTAAAAATAGCTTTAAAAGTATTATTATTATCTGCCCTAAAATATTCTCCTCATGTTTCTTTAGCTATTTTCTTTAATGCCTCATCATTTAAAGGTGGTATTTTTGCCTGTTTCTTAAATGGTCAAACATTATAAGTCAAAGTTCAGCCACTTTTACTTCATATTCATATTGTATATATTTTTATACCTTCTTTTTTAGCAGATAATCATGCTAAAACTGGATCTACTCAAGTATTTGCATCACCATCTGTTAATAAAATTATTACTTTTTCTCTTTTTTTATATTGTTCTTCATCTTCTCATTTTGGAGCTTTAAATAATGTTTTAGCCATTAGTATAGCATCTCAGATAGCAGTACCATTTAATGATCTTTTTTGCTGATTTATATTATCAGTTGTAAGCCTAGAAACTGTCTCATCCAATATATTATAATCAAATGTAAGTGGTATACTTGTAAAAGGCTTTCAAGCAAAAACTACTAATCATAATCTATCTGTTTTTAGGTTTCAAATAAAATTATTTATAACATTTTTTGCAGCTTCTATTCTACTTGGTTTTAAATCTTCAGCTTCCATACTACCAGATATATCTAAAGCAATAACTATATCTATACCATTTTTTTGTATTTTCTGACTTACATTTGTAGTATTCGGATTTGCTAAAATAATTACAAAATTTATCAATATTAAAACTACTAAAATAGATTTAAAATAAATTTTATAATTAGATGATTTAAAATGATTTTTTATATCACTTACAAATCAAAAATTAAATCATTTTGTCTGCTTTTTATGAAAAAAATATAATATAATAGGAATAAGTAACAATAAAACAAAGTATCACTTATTTAAATATTCTATATTTTCAAATATATTCATTTTTTATTTAATTATTTTTTTAATATCTTCTATCAATTTTTCTCTTATTTCTTTATTATCATCTATATCCTTCATATATTCCTTATAGTAAATACTTTTCACCAAATTTTTAAGATCATTACTTAAATCAAGATTACTTATTTGTTTAAATGTCATTTTTGAAATATTTCTTTCTCATTTATATTCTAATATTTCTCTCAAAATATATAATAATTTTGAATAAAATATTTTTTCATTTTTATCTAAATAATCTTTTTTAAAATCTTCTAAAATCTCATAATAATTCTTTTTTGGTCTAATTACTTCATTAGTTAATTCTATTATTTTTTCATCATTTTTATTAATTATATTTTTATAAATAATAAATAATATGATTAAAAATATTAAATAAACCAGACTATAAGTTATATTTATTGGAAAAGATAATAATACATCCTTTATATCATAAATATCTGTCATTTTAATTACTTACTTTACTAAAATATCACATTAACTCTTTAAAAATATCACTTTTTGTATCTATTTTTATATATCACAATTTATTTTTTTCTATAATATTTTTAAAATGTCATAATTTATTTTTTCTATATTTTTTATATTCTTCTAATTTTTCATTAGATACATCAATGTTTATAAAATCTTTTCATTCACTTAATACTAAATCTCAAAGTAATTCACTTAAATTATTCTCAAAATAATCAAATATATTTATAATTACTACATCATTGTTATTTGAAACTAATTTTAATAATTTTTCATCCACTTTATCTGTAGAATCAGTTAAAATAAATATTAAATTTTCACTTACTTTATTTAATACTAAATAGTCTAAGATTTTATTTATTTTATTTGTATCTTTATTTTCTTTTTCTTGCTTTTGCTTTTCTAAAATATCTATAATTTTATAAATATTTTCTCTTGATTTCTTATAATTTATAAAATTAATTCAAGATTCATCATAAATAGCTCATCAAATATTATCATTATTATAATATGATGATAAAGAAAGAGAATAAAATATATCTATAAGCAAATCTCTTTTAGTAATATTATTACTTCAAAAAGACATACTTTTAGTATTATCTAGAAAAAATAACACATTTAAATCTCTTTCTTCTTCATATTTTTTTACATACATTTCTCAAGTTTTACTTGAAGCTTTCCAATCAATATTTTTTACATGGTCTCAAAAATGATATTCCTTATGTTCAGAAAATTCCATTCAATTTCATGAAAATTTACTTTTATATGCTCCAAACAAACCTCAGTTTAATATTTTAGATAACTTAAAATCAAGAACTTTAATTTTTTTATTTATTTTCATATTTTTTTCTAAAAATTAAACTACTTTAACCCCATCTAATATTTGTTTAATAATATCAATATTTGTCACATCATTTACAACTGCTTCATAGTTTAGAGATAATCTATGAGACAATACGTTCATAGCTATTTGCTTAATATCTTCTGGAGTAACAAAACTCCTTGAATCCATTAATGCTAGTACTTTCGCTCAAGCTATAAGCGATAGACCTCATCTAGGAGAAATACCATAACTTAAATATTCTCAAATATTTTCTAAACCATATTTTTCTGGAGCTCTTGTTGCTTCAATAATATCACTTACATATTCATAAATATTATCAGATACATATATCTCACTTAATAATGATTGAATTTCTTTGATTTGTTTTTTGTTTAAAATCTTATTAACCTTAATATTTTCATAATCATTATTTAATTTTTTATACATTTCTATTTCATTTTCTTTTGATCAATATTCAACATTTACTTTCATCATAAATCTATCTAATTGAGCTTCTGGTAATCTATAAGTACCTGATTGTTCAATAGGATTTTGAGTAGCTAAAACTATAAAAGGTTCTTCTAAATCAAAAGTTTCTTTTCAAATAGTAATATGTTTTTCCGCCATAGCTTCAAGTAACGCAGATTGAACTTTACTTGGTGCTCTATTTATTTCATCAGCTAAAATAAAATTATTAAATATTGGTCATTTTTTTATTAAAAATTCTCCTGTCTTAGCATTATATATTTCAGTTCAAACCAAATCACTAGGTAATAAATCTGGAGTAAATTGAACTCTATTAAAACCTAAATCAAGCGTTTTACTTAATGTATCAATAGTTAAAGTTTTAGCTAAACCTGGTACTCATTCAATTAAAATATGTCATTTAGCTAACAATCAAATAATCATAGATTTTATAAGATCATCTTGTCATACTATTTTTTTATGTACTTCTTTCACTACTTCGTTTATTTTTTCTGAAGCTAAATTTATTTTTTCTTGAAATAATTCTTCATTTGTTTTTGTTGTAGTTTCTTTATTTGTCATTTTTTCTATATTTAAAATTTAAATTATATTTCTTTTAAAAGCTCTAATATTTTATTGTTATTTCAAATATTATTAGAATATTTAGCATTATTAATTAATTTTATAAGCTCTTCTAATCACTTATTTTCTCAAATCTCTTTTAATAACTCATCATATGTTTTAGAATTAATATTTTTAATATTAAATTTTAATTCCAATTTATTTCTTAAAATATTATCTACTTTAGAAATAAAATCATTATCATTTAATTCTGGATATTCTATTTTTTCTACTTTTTCAAAATTTACTTCTTCACTATCTACTTCCTCATTTTTTTTATTAATTCATTTATTTTTTATATTTCAATTGTCCTCCCTAATAATTCATTTAAAATTATCATTATTTAAAATATAAAAACCTATTCAAGTAAGTAATAAAATTATTAATAATAAATATAAATCTCTAGAATTATCAAAATTTCTTTTTTCAACATTATTATAAGTTTCTATTTTAGAATCTTTTTTTTGTCATAAATTATTTAATTGTTTTTGATTTGTATTATTAGATACATTACTATTTATAAATAGATTATCTCATCACACTTTTACTTTAACAGTATTTGTTAAAACTTTTCATGTTCCTGCTTCTAATGTAGCTGGTCATAACACAAATTCTCATTTACTTTTTGGTTTTAATGTTAAATCTAAATTTACAGTATTAACCATATCTAATTTTGTTTTTCAATTCACCACTACCATTTCAGAATGACTTTTTTGAGATTGCATCTGACTTATTAAATCAAAATTTTCTAATCATTTAATATCTGTAATTCATATTTCTCATCACTCAGTAGAATTTATCTCTACTCTTAAATTTATATAATCATTTATATTTGTTTCAGATTTATCTAATTGTAAGTTCGCATCAAATGCAAAGATATTTGATATTAATCATATAAACAATGATATAAATATAGTAAAATTTAATAATATTTTCTTCATACCTTTTATAGTTAAAAAATAAAAGACAAGTATATTATAATACTTGTCTGTCAAGAAAACGTTAAGGTTATGTCTTTATTTTGTTAGTTTTGTTTTTCTTTATTTTGTTTATCTTTAAATAAATCTAAAAATTCTATAAATTCATCTGGGTATGGAACAGATCTAAGAAAAAATTCTTTCTCATTATAATAAAAACTTATATCTCAATAATCTAACATCCTTCATATAAAACTTTGATCTAATGTTATAGAATCTATTTTTGCAATAATAAAAAGTTGTTTTTTCTTGAAAAAAATTCAGCTATTATGCTCTACTTTTTCAGAAGATATTTTATAATAATCAAAAAACCAATCTATAAACAAATAAAAAAATAAAACAATATGTAAAAATAAAAATATAATAATTACATGTTCTTCAAATGATAGCCCTCAAAATATTACGTATTTTTCTAAACTAACATAGTCAACAATAGAAAAAGTTAATATTAAAATTATATCAAATAACAATATTCAAAATAACAATCTAAAAAATAATCATACAGGACTCTTATTCGTATAAAAAAACAATTTATCTAAATTTTTCATAACCTTTATATTAACAATTAAAACATAATATCATTATAATAATATAAAAAATTCGTCAAGAATCCGACAAGTTTATGTTATTATTTTGTTATTTTTCAATAAGATTATTGAAATAATAGTTAATATTCATATTATTAAACAAATATTTCATAATTATAAATATATGAAAATACTAATAATAGAAGATGATCATATCATATGACCAAATATAAAAGAATATTTAGAAGAAAATAATTTTATTGTTACTCTAAAAACTGACTGAGAAAGCTGAGAAAAAGAAGCATTATTAAATAAATATGATTTATTTCTTTTTGATGTAATGCTGCCTAATAAATCATGATTTGAAGTAGCTAAAAATCTAAGAAAAGAAAATATAGAAACACCAATAATATTTTTAACTGCAAAAGAGGATATAGAAAGTATAGAAAAATGATTCACTATTTGATGAGATGATTATCTAACTAAACCATTTAAATTAAAAGAACTACTTCTTAGAATAAGAAGTATATTAAAAAGAGTAAATAAAACTGACTCTATAGATAAAATAATAATATGAGATATAGAGCTTAGTTTAGATTTAAAAGAAGTAACAAGATCATGAAAAAAAATAGAACTAACTCCTAAAGAATTTCAAATATTAGAATATTTAATGAAAAACAAAAACAAAGTAGTCCCAAAAAAAGAATTACTTGAATACATATGGTGAATTAATAATGATATTCGGTCAGATGTTATCAGGAGTCATATGCAAACACTTAGATCAAAATTAAATGATTGATTTGATTTTGATCCAATAAAAACAGTAAGAGGTATTTGATTTAAATTTGAAGAAAATGAAAAATAAATTATGAATTAAAACTAGAGTTTTTCTTAGTTTTGCAATTTCTATAATATTAATAGTGAATATTTTTACATATTTTCTATACTTTTTTGTTTCTGAAAATATACAACAAAATATAAATAAATCCCTTTATAGTGAATATGAAACTATTAAAACTTTTATAGATATACAAAAAACAAATATCTTTTCTCTTCCTAAATATGAAATAGAAAAACTAAATAAAATGTGAGTTTATTTTTATATATGAAACAATGATATTTCATTAAAAGATAAATATCACCTTTGATTTAGTATAAATAATAATGAAACAATTTTTAGATGAGATTATAGATGATACAACATAGTAATATGAAAAATCACTAATGATCTAAAAAATTTCAAAAAAACATTTATAGATATAGTTATAATATTAAATACTTTTCTAATAATTAGTATATTTTTATTATCATACTTTATTACAAATACATCTTTAAAACCTTTATTAAATTTAACAAATTTTTTAAATAATTATAAATTTAAAGAAAAACAAAAATTACTAAAAAATGAATACTGAGATAGTGAAATATGAAAGCTAACAAATGCTATTAATAATTTTATAAAAAATAATAATAACATTCATGAATCTCAAATAAATTTTATACAAGATACTAGCCATGAGCTAAAAACTCCATTAATGCAAATAGAGTCAAATATTGAACTAATAGAAGATAAAATAAAAGATGAAAAAATTAAAAATAAGCTAGAGAGCATTAAAAACTCAGTAAACAATATAAATACTATACTTAAAAATCTTTGATTTATATTAAAATGAGAAAATGAAATTAAAGCTAAAGAAAAAATAAATATTTATGATTTTTTAAAAGATTTTATTAAAAATTATGAATCTCTTTTAAATGAAAAAAATATTAAAATAAATATAGAAAAAAAATATGATTTAATAATTGAAAATAATAAATATTACTTAGAAAGATTATTCTCAAACATAATATCAAACAGTATTCATTACAACAAATGAAATAATGAAATAAATATAAAAATATATAAAAATAAAATAGAAATAATTGATGAATGAATATGAATAAAAAAAGAAGATTTAAATAAAATATTTACAAGATTTTATAGAAATCCAAATTCATGATTATTTTACAAAGAATGAAATGGTTTATGATTAGTAATCGTAAAAAAAATATGTGATATGTTTTGATGGAAAATAAAAATAGAAAGTGAAGAATGAAAATGAACTAATTTTAAAATTATTTTGTAAATAAAAAGAACAAGATTTAAGTTTAAATCTTGTTCTTTTTTAATTTTTAATGGTGTCAATGGGTGGATTTGAACCACCGACCGCAGGGATATGAATCCTGTGCTCTACCCCTGAGCTACACTGACATATTTTTGCTGTTTGCTAGGGATTTATATTCATAAAATTCTTTAAGTCAAATTTTTTTTTGACTTATCACCATTAATACATACAATGCATCTACTTTTTGAGGAATCAATAAAGTATTTATATCCTTTCAGATTATAAAAATCTGGATAATAACCCATAGGAATAACATGGCAAATTATGAATTAATGGCTATATTCAATCCAACTGTTTCTGAAGAAGAAAGAGAAGCTTCAATAAATGAAGTAAAAGAATTATTCAAAAAAAATTCTGTTAAAATCGAAAAAGAAGACGTTTGGGGAGATAAAAAAATGGCATACAAAATCAACAAAGTTGATAGAGCTTACTACATTCTATTTGATTTAGAAATGGATGGTAAACTTATTAAAGATTTATCTAAAACAATGAACTTAAATGCAAACTTATGGAGATATATGTTTGTTAAAAAAGAAGCATAAGCTTAACAAGAAATTCTAATATTTATACATTATTAATTTTTGAAAGAAATGAGAACAGTTAATAAAGTTATCTTAATTGGTAACATAACTAGAGATCCTGCTATAAAAAGTACAGAAAACGATAAAAAAATTGCTCTATTTACAATAGCAACAAACAGATATTATAAAACTGCTGAAGGTGAACAAAAATCTGAATCAGAATTTACAAACTGTGTTGCATGGGGTAATTTAGCTGAAAGATGTGAACAATTCCTTACAAAAGGTAAATTAGTTTATGCTGAAGGTAGATTAAAAACTAGAGTTATAGAAAAAGAAGATTGAACTAAAATGTATAAAACAGAAGTTGTTGTATCAAATATAATTTTCTTAAATAAAAGAGATGACTTTGAAGACACTGATTTAGAATCAGCTGGATTTGAAGATGATAAATTCTAATTTTTAAGAACAATATAAATTATCAAGTTTTTAAAAACTTGGTTATATCCAAAATTTATTACTACTAACATAAAATATTATGTCTAAATCTACATGTCCTTTAGAAGGAGAAAACATTGATTATAAAAATGTTGAATTATTAAAAAAATATATCACTAAATTTGGGAAAATTACTCCTAGATATTACACTGGTGTATCTTTAAAAAATCAAAAAAAATTAGCTAATGCAATTAAAAAAGCTAGAATTATGGCTTTAATTCCATTCGTTAAAAAATTCGATCCAAATTATGAAGGATAATTCTTTCTAAATTTAAAATAAACTCTAACTTAAATGTTAGAGTTTATTTTTTTCTATTTTCCCCTTTTCTTTTTTTATCTCCCCATCCTATAAGGTCACCAACATGTTCTGAAAGGTCTAATAAATTATTTTTTTTCATAATATCCTCCTAGGATTTTTCTGAAAACATAGATTTCAATAGAATTTCTAATTGAAAATACTCACTTATTTTATTTTTGTTTTCAAGACAAAGGTCCATCACCTATAATTCATTATATTATCTAGTAAAATTACTAAATAACTGAATTAGTTATTAAAATATAAATACTTTTTAAAACTTGTCAAAGCCAAAAATAAAAAACTTTACTTTTAGCTTTTTATTCATATAATCCCCGAGTAAATTTAAGTTCAGTGAAAGCTGAACTTAATTTGTCATTTTAATATTAAACTACAGTTATATATGTCATTTAGAAATATAGCAATTATTGCCCATGTAGATCACGGGAAAACTACATTAGTAGACGAGCTTTTAAAGGCTGATGATAATTTTGATGAAAGAGTTGGTCTTGAAGAAAGAGCAATGGATAGTAATGCTCAAGAACAAGAAAGAGGTATCACTATATATTCAAAAAATACAGGTATTAATTACAAAGGTAATAAAATTAATATCGTTGATACTCCAGGACATGCCGATTTTGGTTCTGAAGTAGAAAGAGTACTTAGAACAGTTGATTCAGTTTGTTTAGTTGTAGATGCTTACGAAGGACCTATGCCTCAAACTAAATTTGTACTTAAAAAATCATTAGAATTAGGATTACACCCAGTTATTGTAATTAATAAAATGGATAAACCTTCTGCTAGACCTGATTGGGTTATAGATCAATTATTTGATTTATTCGTACAATTAGGAGCTTCTGATGAACAATTAAATCACTTAAATGAACCAGTTTATGCTATTGCTAGAGATGGTATAGCTTGGACTGATGAAAATCCAGAAAAAAAAGATATTACTCCTCTTCTAGATTTCATAATGGAAAAAGTAGAACATGCTCCTAACGATGCATCTGCTCCATTAAAAATGCAAATTGCAAACCTAAGTTATGATAACTTTTTAGGTAGACTTGGTATAGGTAGAGTATATGAAGGTACTATTAAAGTTGGTCAAGAAGTAGTTGTTACTTCAAATGAAGGAGAAAAAAGAAAAGGTAAAATTACTGAAATTTTAACTAATGAAGGTTTAGAAAAAGTAAAAGCTAAAGAAGCATATGCTGGTGATATTATTACAATTGCTGGTATACCTGATATATTCGTAGGTGAAACTATTGCTGCTGATGAAACAGTAGAACCAATGCCACCTATCACTATCGATGAACCTACTCTAAAAATGGAATTTTTAGTAAATAATTCTCCATTTGCTGGTAGAGAAGGTAAATTTGTTACTTCAAGACAAATCAGAGATAGATTAGAAAAAGAACTAGAAACAAATGTATGATTAAAAGTAGATTTTGATTCTGGTGATAACTATGAAGTTGCAGGTAGATGAGAATTACACTTATCTGTACTTATTGAAACAATGAGAAGAGAAGGGTTTGAATTACAAGTTGGTGCTCCAGTTGTAATCATGCGTGAAGAAAATGGTAAAAAAATGGAACCAATTGAAAATGTAACTATTTCTGTTCCTGCTGGAACTGAAGGATCAGTTATTGCTGAACTTGGTAAAAGAAAAGGTATGATGACAAACATGGTTGAAGAAAATGGTATTGTAAACTTAGAATTCTCAGTTCCTACTAGATGATTATTAGGTTTCAAATCAGAATTTACAACTATGACTAAAGGTGAAGGTTTACTTTCTAGTTCATTTGATAAATTTGAAGAATACAAAGGACCTATTGAAAAAAGAGATAGAGGTTCTATGATTTCTATGGAGAATGGTAAAACAATGGCATACTCACTATTTAACTTACAAGATAGAGGTACAATATTTGTTGAACCAGCTACTGAAATATACGAAGGTATGATTATAGGTGAATCATCTAAAGATCAAGATTTATCAGTAAATGCTACTAAAAACAAAAAACTTACAAATGTAAGAGCATCTGGTACGGATGAAGCACTTAAACTTACTCCACCAAAAATAATGACTTTAGAAGAAGCTATTGATTATATATCTGAAGATGAATATGTTGAAATTACTCCTGAAAATATCAGATTAAGAAAAAAATACTTAACTGAAACTGAAAGAAAAAAACATAAAAAAAGTAAAAATTAAGAACTAAAAAAAGCAATTCATTATGAATTGCTTTTTTTAGTTCCATTTTTTATTTATCCAATCTTTTAATCAATCAATATTAGATAAACTAATTTTTGTATCTATTTCTTGTCATTTAAGATTTATAAAAATTTTAATGAATCAATTATCCTGAGTTTGCATAAATGCTTTTAAATCATGTAAATCTTCTTTTATAGCGTTACTTGGAATTTTTATAACATATTTATCATCCATTATTTTTTCATCCTTTTCAGTTTTATTTTTTTCTATTTTTTCTTCTAACTTTTCATCAAAATTTTCTGGCATTACAGAACATTTATCATTACATTCCTCTTTTTCTTTTTCAACCTCTTCTATTTCATTTAAAGCTTTATTTGTAAATCTCTTTACATTATTAAACAATCATAAATCTTTTGCTTGTTCACGAACCATAGAAATAGTTGCTACCTTTATATCACGAGCTTGAACTGATTTTCTACCAAATTCAAAATTAATTCAAAGTCATCAGTTAACAATAACTATTTTATCAACTTCTAATTTATCTTTAAACTTATCAACATCTTTGGGGAATATAACAACTTCAAAATCATAATCATATCATTCACATTTCAAAAACATCATTTGTTTACCTGTTTTTGTAATTATTTTTCTAATATCGATAATTACTCCTACAGCTTGAACCATTTCTTCTTTTGGTCTTTCCTTCTTTTCTCATTTTTTCTTATCTTCTTTTTTCTTTTTCTCAGCTTCTATTCACATTTCTAACTCCTCTTTTGGTTTATACTTCTCTGGATTTTCTTTTTTATCTAATTCTAAAAGCTCATCCATAGACATTTTAAGCTTCTTTGTATTATTACTTCTTCTCATACAATATCTACCTAAACCATCAAGAGCATGTCATGATACAGCGAAACCTATCATTTCTTTTTCTCATCTTAATAATTCTTCAAAAGAAAATTCTTCTGTTTCTTCTAATTCTAATTTATCTTCAAAAACATCAGTATTATCAAATAATCAAATCTGACTAGTTTCTTTTTGTTTTTCATCTTTTCTACAAAATCTTATTATTTCGGGAATACTAATAAACATTTGTTTCCTTTTTCATAAGCTATCCATTGCTCATGACATAATAAGTGCTTCTAATGATTTTTTATTTATTACTTCTTTTCCACAAGCTTCTATAAATTGTTCTAATGAATCAAATTTTCATCATACTTCTTTCCTCGCTTCGATAATTCTATCAATAGGTCAATCTCAAATTCATTTAATTGCTTTTAATCAAAACCTAATATTTTTATCATCAATATATGTAAAATGCTTTCTTGATTCTTGTACACTTGGAGGTAAAACAGATATTCATTTTGATTCACACTCTCCTACTTCCATAACAATTCTATCCATTACTTCCTCATCAGAAACCATTACAGAAGTTAAAAATTCAGTAGGATAATATGCTTTCAAATAAGCTGTTTGATATGCAATATAAGCATAACATGCAGCATGTGATTTATTAAATGAATAATTCGCAGCAGGAGTAATCATCTCTGTATAAATATACTCTGTTGTTTCTGGTTTGTATTGTCTATATGCTGCTCATTTTGTAATAAATTCTTTCTTTAAAGCTTCTACTACGTCAAGTTTTTTCTTTCAAACTCATCTTCTTAAAAGATCTGCTTCTCAAAGAGAAAATCATGCCATATACTGAACAATAAACATAAGTTGTTCTTGATATACTGCAATACCATAACTTACATCTAATATTTTTGCTAAATCTTCATCTAGTTTTCTTTTTTCTTCAGCTATTTCTTCATCAGAATATCATGCATTTTCAAGAATCTCTCTTAAATCATCAGTCATATATTTAAGCTCTTTTCTACCATATTTTACATCAATAAATGTAGGAATATATGCAATAGGACCAGGTCTATAAAGAGAAACCATCGCAATTAAATCTTCAAATGTATCTGGTCATAAATCCTTAAGGTATTTTCTCATTCAATCAGATTCAAATTGAAAAACTCAAGTTGTATCTCAAGCAGCAAATACATCAAAAACTTTTTGATCTCACATATCAAGCTTTAATACATCAAATTTTTCTCATTTATTTTCCTCAATAATTTTTTGTGCTCTTTTTATAATTGTTAGATTTCTAAGTCAAAGGAAATCCATCTTTAAAAGACCTAAATCTTCTAATGGTCCTGCATTATATTGAGTAACTACTACTTCTGGATCCTTAGGAGGATGTTGCAGAGCAGTAAAATTTAGCATTGATTCAGGTGCAATTATTACAGCACAAGCATGAACTCATAATTGTCTAACATTTCACTCAATTTTAAGTGCATTATCAATTATTTCTTTATAAACTTTATTATTATTATAAGCATCATTAAACTCTGGAGAATCTTCTAATGCTCCTGCTAATTTAGTACCTGGTTTTTCCGGAATAAGTTTTACCAACTCATTCATTTCAGCAAAATTTATTCAAAAAACTCTTCATACATCTTTTACTGCTGCCCTTGCTGCAAAAGTACCAAAAGTAGAAATATTTACTACCTTATCTGAACCATATTTTTCACTACAATATTTTATTACTTTATCTCTTTCTGTATCTGCAAAATCCGTATCAATATCAGGCATTGATATTCTGGCTGGATTTAAAAATCTTTCAAAAAGTAGATCATATTCAAGTGGATCAATATCTGTAATACCTGATAAAAATGCCATAAGACTACCTGCAGCTGATCATCTTCATGGTCAAACAGGAATATCCTGACTTCTAGCCCGGTTTATATAATCTGCAACTATCAAGAAATATGCATCAAATCACATTTCATGTACTACAACTAATTCATACTCAAGTCTATCTATTTTATCTTGTAATTCTTGATCAAATTTTGATAAAATTTCTTTTTTTTCATCAGAATAATAAACAAGAGATAATTCTTTTAATTCAGCTGGTTCAGTTTCTGTAAGCTTTTTATCAAGTGATGGTTTATCTAATTTTTGAACAAGCTTAAAAATAGTATCTTTATCAATACCATAGTTATATCTCCAATTTAAACCTATAAAAGAAAGGTATCTTAAATACCATTCATCTGATGATAATTTTTTAATAAATGTTTTTCTATCTCATCATTTTTTTTCATCAAAATACTCCTCTTTTTCTTTTTTTAAGGCTTCTTCATATATTTTCCTATGTTCCTCTGGAAGTTCAAAAGTAGGTATTAAAACTCATCCTGTTTCTATTTCAATATCTACCATTTCAGCAATTTTTACTGTATTTTCTAATGCTTCTGGTATAAAACCAAATCTTATTTGCATCTCTTCTTCAGAAAGAAATGAATAATCTCAATTTATAAGAGTTGGTCTATCTGGATTTTCTAGCTCATGCCCACTTCAAAGAGCCATTATTACATCCTGAGATTTTTTGTCTTCTGGATCTATATAATAACAATTATTAGTAGCAACAACTGGAATATTATAGTTTTTATTAAATTCTATTAATTTATCTGTAATTAATTGTTGTTTTGGAATATCATCATGATACATAAGCTCAAGATAATAATTTTCTTCTCAAAATACATCTTGATATTGCTTAATTCTATTAATTATTTCATCATCATTTTTTCAAGACAAAATTAAAAAAGGTATTTCTCATGAAATAGGTCAAGATAAACAAACTATTTCTAAATCTCATTTTTCTTTTTGTAAATCAACAATATCTTCAAACACAATTTTAGGTATTTTTCCTGCATTTTCTAAACTAGCTTTTGAAGTAAGAGCAATAATATTTTTGTATCCATCTAAACTTTTAGCCAATAAAACTAACTTATGACTAATATTAGAATCTAAAACTGACTCTACATTTATTTCTGTACCCATTATAGGTGTAATACCAGCTTTTTTAGCTTCTTTATATAATTCATGACAACCATGTAAATTTCAAGTATCAGTAATAGCTACTGCTTTCATTCAATATTCTACTGCCTTTTTTACATAATCTTTAGGTTTAGGTAGACCTTCAAGTATAGAATAATGAGTATGGTTGTGTAAATGAATAAACATTGTTTAATATATTTAGTTTTGTATAAAATTTATAAATTTATTGTACTTATTTTTAAAAGAAATTCCAATTTTTGATTTATAATATTATATATGTTAAAATTATTTTAATATTTAAAAATAATTAGATTAAAATGGAACAATTTACTGAAAATAATGAAAGTATAAATTATGATGATTTATTATGAAAAAAAGAAATAACATCACTTAATAAAATCTTTCTTGACCCTGAATTTCAAAACTTTGTTAAATGATTAAAAACAGATAGTTATGATTATAAAAATAATAAAGAAAATCCTAATGATAAAGAATCTATAACTTCGTTTTTTGAAGATTTAAAAGAAATTAATCATCTAAAAAATGAAAAAGATATATTAAGAGAAGAAGTAAATTCACAAATAGACATACCATTACTTAAAAAATTCTATGAAAAATTACCTGAAAACGATTCTGCTAGAAAAAGAATGATATCTATTATATTTTTAACATGATTAATAAAATCTGAATGATACAATATAGAATTCTGAGATACTCTTTCAATATTAAAAAATTCTCTTTATTCATGAATGAAAGTAAATTTTAAAGAAGGAATAGATTTAAGTGAATTAAATGTAGAAAAAAAACTAAATTTTGACTTAAAAAATGATAAAGTAATTATATCTTATGAATGAGAAGATATATGAGTAATTAATTTTATTAACTGATCTGATCCAATAATTATTCAACACTTTATAAATAAAACAAAAAAATAAGAAGTAAAATTACTTCTTATTTTTTATTTCTAATATTTCTTAATAAACATATAACCATAGATTTTACCTGCTCTCTAATAGTAAAAGTATTATTATCCTTTCATATATAGTAACAAATATCTTTTCATATTATTTGTTCTCTATTAACTATATAACTTCAAATAACTCCTTTTCACTTTTTTTTCATTTTTCATCTAATTTATAAATATTTTTGGAAAAATAATATATCTATTAAATCAACTTAGTCAAGTACATCTTTTTCTATCTTTTTCTTTTCTGATTTCATAAGAGGAAATAATACAACATCTCTTAGATTTTCTTGTTCAGTAAGAAGTGAAACTATTCTATCTATACCCATTCCCCATCATGATTGACAAGGCATTCAATATTCCATAGCAAGTACAAAATCATCATCTCCTGAAGTTGCTTCTTCATCTCACATTTCAATTGCTCAGCTTTGTTCATCAAATTTTTCTTGTTGAACTTTTGGATCAACTAATTCTGAATATGCTTTTAAAACTTCCCAACCATTTAAAACAAGCTGAAATTGTTCTACTATATTTTCATTATCATCACTAGCTCTA
>Ga0256843_1000937_pt1 | contig 23936 bp, 28 predicted proteins | sample AlvinellametaG_FD_191572 | JGI IMG/M metagenome (GOLD analysis project Ga0256843, IMG submission 191572) | Pompeii worm associated microbial communities from hydrothermal vent at the East Pacific Rise, Pacific Ocean - Alvinella | ecosystem: Host-associated > Annelida > Integument > Unclassified ... | reverse complement strand
AAGTCGTAGGTGACGCCGAGAGAGGCTCCAAATCCGAAATCCTGATGCTGGCCGTCTCCCTGGGGACCGGTCATTGCGCTGTCATAGTGGATGTCCAGAGAGCCGTATTGGAGAATCGGTGAGAGCCCGATACTCAAACCGCCGGTTTTGTATGCGATCGGAACGGCGAACTGCATGAGCTGCAGCGTGGTCTCCATGTTCATCAGCTGGTCGTTGCCCCGAAAGTCGGTCCCCATTCCCGCGGTCCCCCACATACCGGCGCCGATGTAAAAGTCGTCACGGATCTGACTGACGACCGCCACGGAGGGAATGACGCTGATATCGGCGTCACTTTTGGTATAGCTTCCGGTCGGGCCGATATCCGTTTCGACGTCCGGCATAAAGATGGTTCCGCCAAAGCTGATCTCCGTATCGGGTACATGGGTGATCAGGGCCGGATTGACCAGGGTCGATTCGGCCCCGTGGCTGAACGCGATGCCGGCCCCGCCCATGGCGCGGGTTTTGGCGCCGACACCGATCAGGGTATCGCCGTTGGTCGCGAAGAGAAAAGGGGATGCCGTCAGGGAAAGAACGAGAATTCCGATAAACGATCTGTCGTGATGCATGGTCTGCTCCTTGCTGGATGTGTGCATGGGAGCATCGTAACGGAATGGAGCTAAAAATAAGATTAAATAATACTAAATCATAATTATAATATATATTATAAGAATGGGAAATATCTAGACGCCAACCCAGTGAAGCAGAAGGAGATGTCCTCCCCCCATCAAAAGGACGGTAAGAAGCAATGCCAGCAGCCAGTACAGAAGCCATCGGAGATGAAAGAGACCGAAAAATCTCTCTGTGCCGAAACTTCTGATCAGCAGGATGAAACTGACAAAACCGGAGAAGGTACTGGCCAGAGCCAGGCCTGTAGCTCCCAGGGGGCGGAAAAGCAGAAAAGCCAGGAGGGCGTAGCCCGCCAGGGACCAGGTGGCGATACGGGCGGCTTGCATCTGCTCATGACGGGAGTAGAGCCAGAGGCTGAAGAGCTTGCCCAGGCCGAAGGGAAGCAGCCCGATCATATACATTCTCAGTACGGCGGCGGTCTGTAGTGTGTCGGCACGGCTGAAAGCCCCCCGCTCGAAGAGCAGCCAGATGATCTCGGTGCTGAAGATGATTCCCCCGGCCGTCGCCAGGGAGAGCAGTGCCAAAAGGATCCAAAACCCCCGTTTCATCTCCCGCAGCGCTCCCGCTTCGTCCTTGTGGCGAATGCGTTTGGCTACCGAGGGAAAAAGCGCAACACTGAGCGCGATGGCGAAGAGCGCCAGGGGCAGCTGGAAGATCCGGTTGGCGTAGTAGAGGTAGCTGATGGAGCCGCTGACGAGAAAGGAGGCGAGCCAGGTATCGAGAAAGGCCATCACCTGGGCCGTAGAGTTGCCCCAGATGGCGGGGAAGAAGTTTTTGAAAAAACGGCCGCTGTCTTCGGCGACTTTACGGCTGTGGGTTCCGAGGGAGACAAAACCGACAGCCAGCATCCGCAGCAGTCGGAAGCGGCGGGCCATTATGAGGTGGGCGATGACCTGAAGCGCACCGCCGGCCAGGACACTCCAGCTCAGGATATAGACGATCTGCTCTTTGGGCATTCCCCGGCTGATCAGCAGACCGCCGATGATGGCGAGGTTGAGCAGAACGGTGGCGAAGGCGGTGGTGGCGAAGTGCTCTTTCCATTGCAGCAGCGCCCCCAGGAAGGTTACCAGAAAGATCAGGGGCAGATACCAGAACTGGATGGCGACGAACTTCGCCGTCATGGCGACAGAGGCGGTGTCGAATCCGGGAGCGATGAGACGGGTGATCGGCCCGGCGGAGAGATCCACCAGGATCGAAAGCAGGATAATGATCCCCAGAAAGATCAGCAGGATCCGGGCGGCAAAGATCGTCTTGTAGCGGCTGGCGATGAAGGAGGGCAGAAAGCTCTGGGCGAAGGCCCCTTCGCCGAAAATCCGGCGGAAGAGGTTGGGGAGTTTGAAGGCGACGAAGAAGATGTCGCTGTAGAGGTTGGCTCCCAGAACCGACGCCATCATCAGATCCCGGACGAATCCGAAGATGCGCGAAAAGAGGATTCCTCCGCTGTTGGTAAAGATCGACCGTATTTTCATGGAGGCATTATAGCGCTACTCTACTTCGGTTATTCGGGGCAAAACTGATTGTGAAGGTTGTGAAGGTTTTTTTCAGATGAAAATATATTTTAATTAGACAATCTGAGAAAAATATAGTATGCTGTTTTAATTTTCAACTCAAAAAAATGCAGGATGACAAAATATGGAAATGCCAAACAGTGCGGCGAATGAATCCGGGGAAAAAGAACGAAAAGCACCTCGAGAGTATTTTGCCATCCTGGAACGGATTTTCAAAGAGTCGGTGGAGGGGATGTTCGTAGCCTCCTATGAGAGAAATATTTTGCTTTACAACAGAGTCTTTGCCGAGATTCTCGAACTGGATGATGAAAAGCCGGGGTATCGTTTAGAGTATTTTGTCGATTTTTTCGATTCCCTCACTGCGCGGAAACTGGAAGAGGCGTTGAGGAGATCGGGAACCTATCGCGGAGAGGTGGTGATCTACGGGCGCAGAGGAGGGAGACGAAGCGTTTGGTTGTCGGTCAATACTGTTTTTGACGTCGGGGGGAAGAAGCCTCTTTATCGGATCGCGGTCTTGACGGATTTTTCCGAACTGCATCGTTCCCGGGAGCAGCTGCTGTATCTTTCGACCCATGATGCGCTTACCGGACTCTATAATCGTTACTATCTGCGTGAATCTCTGGAGAGTCTTTCGACCCGGGCGGAGGGCAAAGAGCGTTCATCGGTGGCGATCATTCTGCTGCAACTGGCTGATTATGAACGGCACGACGAGCTGTTGGGACTTCTGTATAACGACAAGCTCGTTCAGGAAGCGGCCGAGCGTCTGAAAAAAAGCACCGAATCCTTTTCCTGTGAAGTCGGTAAACTTTCGGATCGGGAGTTTCTCATTCTCCTTCCGGTGGAGGGAAGGAGTGAGCAGCAGATCGCTTCCCTGAGCGAATCGATTGTCAAAGAGTTGACGTGTCATCCCTACTTTTTCGGGGGAAACGATCCGGAGTATCTGGAGCTGAAAATTCACGCCGGCATCGCCCTCTATCCGGATGACGGGCAGGGCAGTGAGCCGCTGATCCAGTTTGCCAGGGCCGCCGCAAAAGAGGCACGGCGGGGCGGGAAAAACAGCGTGGCTTTTTTTTCCGGATCTCTGGATGAGAGTCTTTGGACGACTTTCCGTCTGCAGCGGCGGATTCGGGAGGCGTTGAACAACGATCAGGTTTTGTTGCACTATCAGCCGCAAGTCAGCATCAGACACGGCAGATTAATCGGCGTCGAGGCGTTGCTGCGGGTGGATGATGGGCGGGAGATTCCCCCCGAGGGGGGGATCCAGCGGATGATCGAGGCGGCGGAGCGGAGCGATGTGATTTTGGATCTCGGGCGCTGGATAGTGGAAGAGGTGTGTCGACAGATTGGCGAGTGGGAACAGAAGCGTCTGCATGTGCCGGTGGTGGCGGTGAATGTATCACGCAGGGAGTTGGAACAGGAGGGTTGGGCGAGGGAAGTCGAAGCGATCGTGCGGGAGCATGGTGTGGATCCGGCCCGAATAGAATTTGAAATCACCGAAAGTTTTCTGGGCCGTTTCAAAGGGACCGAGCAGAAGAATATCCATCGCCTCAAAGCGAGCGGTTTCGGCCTGGCTATCGATGATTTCGGTACGGGCTACGCCTCATTGGCCAATTTGAAACAGTTTGACCCCGATCGCATAAAAATTGATCGGAGTTTTGTCATCGGATTGGAAGAGAACGGTCGGGATTTTCATATCGTCAAAGCGATTGTCGCCATGGCGGAGGCTTTGAGCCTGGATCTTCTGGTCGAAGGGGTCGAACATCGGGGACAACTGGAGATCCTGGCTGAACTCGGATGCCGGAAGATTCAGGGATACTACTTCAGTCCGCCGCTTGCTCCCCGTGATCTGGAAAAGTTTATTACGGTCGAAGGACGCATCACTCAATAGTTGTCGTATTTCCCCGCTTCGATATCGGCTTCGATCTTCTCCAGCTCTTCGCGCATGATCTGCAGCAGCATTCTGGCCGCTTCGCGGTCGTCGGCTTCGGGAACGTCCCAGTCGGTGATTTTCATGTTGGCCTTGAAGAGAAGTTCCAGCTCCTTGGCGATACTTTTGCGGCGACTTTCAAGTTCTTTTTGAACGGGATTCATGGGATACTCCTCGCAGAATGGTTTGTCAGGATTGTAGTATGTGGAGTTTAACGGAGATCAACGCTGTTTTTGCCAGGAAGGTTTTGGATGACGTGATCTCTCCTTCGTCGTCGGTAACGAACGGAGAGATTATCTGCGTTTACCGGGGAATGGTCAGTCTCTGGTCCGGATGAATGTTGTTGTCTTTCAGGTTGTTGGCGTGTTTCAGTTTGTCGACGCTTGTACCGTGGCGTTTGGCGATTCCGTAGAGCGTATCGCCCGGTTTGACGGTATAGACTTTTTCCCCGGGGGATATCCGGGAGGAGTGGGTCGTTGCGGGAGGGCGTCGGGACGCGGAGCTGGGGATGGATTTACGGTTGCCACGCATCTTCAGGATTTCCGGCCGATATTCGAAATGCATCGTATCGTAGTGGTTCCACTTGCCGCCCCAGATGAAGCCGTGGCGTTCGAAGGCTTCGACGATCTTCCGGGGGATTTTGTCGGCGGGTCGTCGACCACTCTTGCTCCAGCGCCAGTAAGCGGAGTATTTGGTGTTGATATCGATGGCGGCGCCGAAGGAGTGAACGCTGAGGCGGTGGGTGCCGGCGATCGGACGCCAGTTGAAGGTGCCGCCGACGGGGACCAGGTACTTCCGAAGCTTGGGATCGCGTTTCAGATCCCGTTCGACGGCCAGAAGTCGGGAAGCGACCCCGTTGACCCGGGTGACACGGATTTGGCGGCCAAACCAGTTGATGGTGGTCAGATGGCGACGGACCTGGGCGGCGGAGTTGCCGTACATTTTGCGGAAAAAGGGTTCGTAGCGGATCCGGCCGGGGTCATAATTCACCTTTTGGGCCTCCCGAAGACCGGCGGCGTAATCCCTGGAGTATCGGTAACGGAACATATCCTCCAGGTCGGGATGATTGAGTAGCTGGCTGAAGGATTTGTGTCGGCCGTCGTCATAGCGCATCTTTGTGCCATCTTTCCAATAAAGGGTATTGCCGCTGCAGCCTTTGAGCCAGGCGGGATAGGCCCGGAGCAGATCGTCGCAGCTTCCGTAGGCCTGGACGCCCGCGAGGAGCAGGGTCGCAGAGATGAGGATGGTTTTTTTAGTCCGCATGAGTACTCTTTGTCTGAAGGTGAAGTGGTTTGATTATAGCGTGTCGGTCTGGGGGACTCTTCTTCTCAGCGACACCCCTTGACCCGCTCCCAGTATTTGATCTCCTCGACCCGGTTGCGTTCCCAGCGCTTGAGACGGCCGTAGGGAGGATAGCAGCGGGGACCGAAGACACGGATCGCGCGTCGGGTCCGGAAACAGTACCCTTCCCGGGCAAAAATAGCGTTACGTTCATACCAGAGCTCGCCACAACTCATATAGCGATAGTCGTCATATCCGGCTGCCAGAGGTTGGGGAATGAGTAGTGTCGCCATGGGGGCGGCCGCCATCAGTGCCGCGAGAAGAAGGGATCGCATCCATGCTCCTTTGAAAATCATTTATATCTATTATAGATAGATTTTCTTATAATATTTTAAAACTATTTTGGAATGCTTCTACCAAAGTGCAGAGGGAGCGGAATGATGAAAAAAAACGATTATGAAACGGCGGCCCGATGGATTGACGAGGCCAAACGGATGGTGGCCTTTACCGGGGCGGGGATCTCCGTAGAGAGCGGGATTCCGACTTTCCGGGGCCCGACGGGTCTCTGGAGCCGTTACGACCCCAGGATTCTGGACCTTCGTTATTTCCATGAACATCCTCGGGAGTCCTGGCAGGCAATCAAAGAGATCTTCTACGACTATATGGGAGTTCATGCCCGGCCCAATGCCGCCCATCGATTGCTGGCGATCCTGGAAAAAGAGGGGAGACTCCAGGGTGTTATTACCCAGAATATCGACAATCTTCACCAGAAAGCGGGGAGCCGGAATGTGGTGGAGTTTCACGGTACGGCCCAAAATCTGGAGTGTACCGTCTGTCGAAAGAAATGGGAATTTACCGAAGCGCTGATTTGCAATCGGCCGCCCCTCTGTCCCGAATGTGGCGGTCTGCTCAAGCCCGATTTTATTTTTTTTGGTGAAGCGATTCCGCCGGAAGCCTATCGCCGAAGTGTGGAGCTTTGCGAAGCCGCCGATCTGTTGATGATTGTGGGAACCACAGGCGAGGTGATGCCGGCGTCGATGATCCCTTTTGAAGTCCGGGGGGCGAAAGTGATTGAGATCAATGTCGAGCCGTCACGCTACACGGAGGATCTGACGGATATCTTTTTGAATGATCGGGCGACGGTGGCGGCGAAGGAGTTGGCCCAACGGCTGGGATGGGGAAAAATCGGGTAAATCGGAATGAAGATGCGGTGAAAAACGGGGACCGTTTCGTCGGTCCGGGGTCTACCTACTGACCGTCGTTTTTCCGTTTGGCGGCGCTGGAGAAACTGAGCAGCATAATGCCGTCAAAGAAGAGGCTGATTCCCACCAGGATACCGACCAGCCAGAGGGTCTGGAGCGGGTTGCCGATCGCCAGGAAAAAGAAGATTCCCAGTCCCAGGGAGAGCAGGCCGTTGAGCAGAGCTACCCACCAGTAGGCTTCGGGTTTCAGCCGGTAGGCCAGTGAAACGTTGGCGAAGGCGTCGATGAAGAAGTAGGCGGCAAAGATGATTCCCAGAGCGATGACGCCGGGCAGAGGATTGACGATAATCATCGCCCCCGTAACGGTAAAGAGAAAAAATTTGAGCCAGCCGACCCAGTCTTTGCGGTTGAACTGCCAGGTCTGTACGCCCACCATAAAACCGCTGAAGAGCAGGAGCCAGCCGAAGAAGATGGCCGTGGTGATGGACATAAGACCGGGGTAGAAGATTCCTACCAGTCCCAGCACCAGGAAAATAACACCGTAGATTCTGGCGTATTTGCTGAATTTCTCCAGAATTTCGGGCTGATTGCTGAAGAGTTTGAAGTTAAGCATATCGACTCCTTTCCTTGCTATGTCGAATTGTGTAATGATTGTATCCGGAAAGCCGTTTACTTTGAGTTTAATCGGGAAAAGTTGAATAGCGCAGCGATATAACGCCCCTCTTTCTCATACAGCGGGGAAGGGCGTCACTCTCGGCCGACCGGAGATATTCGGGCCGATCGGTGCCTGTCGGTTTGCCGCAAGAGATCAGAGAGTCAGATCCATGATCCGGCTGCTGCGCTTGATCAGATCGTGGTTGACTTTTCGCTTTTCGGTATCGATCTCCTTCATAATGCGGGCCATGACCACCAGGATGGCTCCTGTGATTTCGGGAAGCTTGGCTTCCAGCTCCGCGGCCAGGGGATATTTCAGGGGAGGAATGGTGGTCAGGTACTCCAAAACACCCTGGAGGTCGATCTCCTCTTCGAGTTTCTTAAACGCTACGATGGTCTCCTGAAGTCCTTTGGTAATGGGCAGGTCCCCCTCCCAGATTACGTCCCGGCCATTGAGATTGGCGTTGCGCTCTCCGGCCAGGAGCATATCCACCAGTTTCTTTTCGATTACGTCGGTGATCTCCTTGGCGTGTCCCTTTTCGATGTCGAGAGAGGCCGCTTTTCTGAAGAGTGCTTCGAGTTTGGTAAATCCGATGATTGCCATGGTCGTTTCCTTTGTCATTTGGTTTGTTTTTCCCCGCGGGCCGGGAACCCGGAGGCGCCGGGCCGCGGTTTCGGAATGGTATTGTAGTCGGATCGGCTCCGATCGATTGCGACCCAGGTCGCTTAGCGCCGAAATCCGCGGAGCGGGAACGTTCCGATTCGGGAGGGGGAGTTTAACTCCTATTAACATGAGAGAGTATAATTGTTCCATAAGTTTATCTCAGAGCAGAAAGGAAGGATGATGGTGGAGTTTCTCAAGAAAGCGACGGAATGGATGCTGGAGCGGGAGGCGGATCTGGCGAAAAAGTGTGCGATCGATCTGAACGATGTGGAGAAACAGATCGCCAAAGTCCAGGAGAAGAAAGAGGCGCTGGAACGGGAGTGTCGGGAGAATCAGGAAGAGCTGGAGAAGATTTTGACCCGCTTGAAATGGATTCGGGCGGAAGAGCTCAAGTGCCAGCGTGAGCGGCAGAGCGGATCAACGGAAGGAGGAGCGTAATCATGGGCACGCATGGAGGAGTCTTTCTTCGAAGTATCCGTGATCTGGTTCGCGGACCGGTTCTGAGCGAAGTATTGGTAACCGGGATCCCCATGATCCTGATCTGGATCGGGATCGGGTGGCTGGTCTGGGATGATCTGCTGGTCTGGACGACCAAGCTTATCAGCTGGATACCTTTCAGTATCGTCAAAGCGGACGGAGCGATGCTGGTGCTCTTCCTGATCTGGGGAGTGGCGGTGCTGACCTCTTTTGCTTTTGTCACCGCGGTCTTCGCACCGCTCTTTTTCCGGAAACTGCGCCGGGGCTATTACTACTACTCCTTTACCGCTCTGTTGGTTCTGGCGGCGGGTTGGGGCTGGTATTTTATCACCCACTGGGATTTCCTCAAAACGGCCATTGCCAACAAACTGCTCGTATGGCTTCCTTTTGAAACGGTTGCGGAGGGGAGTGCGGTTCTGCTGAACTTCTATATCCTTTACAGTTTCTATATCCTGAGTCTCTATCTGATCCTCTCGTTTTACCGGAAGGATTTTCTCGAAACGGTGCGGGAGATCGATTACCCCCGGGCCTCCCTGAATGAACAGCGGCTCAAGACCGCCCACAGCTTTATCGCCCTGCGGGACGGACTGATGTTTCTGCTTTTGACGGTTCTGCTTTTCCCCCTGATGCTGATACCGATTCTCAATGTATTGATTCAGCTCTTTCTCTGGGCCTGGCTCTATCGGGATTCCAATTTTCGTGGGACCTGCAAACTCTACTGTGACGAGAAGACGTTCAAACGTCTGAAGCAGCACAGTTTCATAATCTGGAGCATAGCCTTCTTCGCGTCCCTGCTCAACTTTGTCCCCATTATCAACATTTTCACTCCTTTCTTTGCGCAGCTGATCGCTTTTCACTGGATCATGAACGAGATGGGGGCTGTAGCTGAAACGGAAGAGGCGATTGAAGGAGCCGATGATGGAGCATGAGAAAGATCGGATTATTCTGGCCGGTTTGGATATTCCCTTCTGGGATCTGGTCTGGTTTATGGTCAAACTCTCTCTGGCGTCGATTCCGGCCCTTTTTATCCTCTATGTCTTCGTCACGGGCTTTGGCATGCTTTTCGGTGGGGTGATGCAGTTTTTCACTCCGCCCGCTCCCTGATGATGGAGGTGAGATAATGCGTATCGTGATTTTGTTGAGTCGGATGGAACGGGCGAAAGAAGTGATCGATGTGGCGGTGAAAGAGGCCGTCCGGCTGGATGCGGGAGTGACACTGCTCTATGTCCGGGAGGAGAAGCTTTTCGAACTACCCATCTTCGGAGAGGCGCTTCCGTCTCTGGAAGGAGCGCGGGAGTATCTGCAGGAGCAGGTCCGTCGGGCAGGAGCGGAAAGCTGGGCGATCTTCGTTTACGAAAACGATCCCGTCGATCGGGTGCTTCTGGAGATCGAAAGGGAAAAAGCGGAACTTCTGATCAGCGACCTGGAAGGGGAAGAGCGGGAAGAGCTGATCGGAAAGGTATGGATCCCCCTCTTGCTGCTGGAGTCGGGAACGCTTCACGCGTGGGAGAAAGCTTTGGTTGTCTTTGATCCCGCATACAGCGGGAACCTCTGCCTTCCCCGTGTCCGCCGCATTCTGGATGCGTCTGCCTGGAGTGCCTACCTGGATTATCAGGTGGTTCCGACGATGGGCAGCGATGTCAGCATGGACCCGATGCTCGATACCCTCAATATCGATGTGGCGATGGAGAGAGAACTGATGTCCGTACGGAAAAAAGCCTTTGAAGAGCTCTGTAAATCGGAAGGGATTCCCGGGGTCTTTGAAGAGGGAGAGCTGGGCATGGTGGAAGATATCCTGACACGGGCCGAGCTGGAGAACGCCGACTGTCTTGTCCTGATCGTCGAAGACCGCGATACCCTGCTGGCCGAAGCACTGGGGCGACTGGCCTCCCGGGCCCGACGGGACCTTCTGATCTGCTATCAGCGCGCCTGAAGAGGGAGATGAAGCAGCGTCTGCAACGCGCGGCCCGACGTGCCGCCCGGAACCCTGTCCTGCAAAAGAGCGTCGAATCGCTGAAACCCACCCCCAGTCTCTGGGGAATTGCCGGAATCCTTTTCTTCTTCATTCTTCCCGAACTGGTCGGGTTCTGGCGGGGGCATGCCATTGCCGAGTGGGCCCACAGCCATTACCTTCAGGAACCCGACGGGCTTATGCGGATGAACTATCTGCTGCTTGAGAAGTTTTTCAAAGAGGGGGGCAGCTGGCTCAATCTCGCCATCGGAGTGGCGATGATCGGATGGGTGCTTTATGATTGGAGAAAGAGAGCTGTGAAGTGAGGCGGGGCCCCGAAAGGGTGAGGGTGCTTTAGATGCAGCCCATCTCCTCTTCCGCTTCGGCTTTGGGTTGAGCGGGTTGGGCTGTTTTCGGAGCCGTATCTGTGCTGTGTGTCGCGGCGGGTGCCGGGGCGGCTTTGGGACAGGTGGCGAGGATGACTTTCTTGAATCCGGCGATGGCCTTTTTGTTCCCGGGATCGACCACCAGGGCCTCTTTGGCGGCTTTTTCCGCCTCTTGCAGATTGCCGGAGCTTAGAGCCTTTTCGCTCAGAGCGACATATTTTTCCACCGCTTTGGCGCGGGCTTCGACAAGAGCTTTGCCGTCAGTACCGGTGTAGAAGGCCAGAGCCAGGCCGCCGATGAGGATCAGGATGCCCCCGGCGGGAGCGACGATATTGGTTTTCATAGCCATGTTATTTTTCTCCTTTGTTGGTCAGTTTTTGCAGAAGCATCAGGAAGAGGATGATGCCGGTCTCCAGGGCCACGGTCAGGATGTAGGAGGTGTATTCGTTGCCTCCGAAAAGATCGTGGAGCTTCAGGACCCCCAGGTTGCCGCTGGAGGCGAATGCCGCGATGAAGGGGTAGAGGATGAAGTAGACGAACATCCCGGCAAAGAGTCCCAGGAGGAAGATCAGGGCGTCGCTTTTGCCGGTTCCCAGGCCCGCTACGGCGGTACCGGGGCAGTAGCCCGCCATAACCATCCCGATGCCGAAGAGCAGGCCGCCTACCAGATAGGGCCAGACATAGGTGGCCGGCGTGTAGAGGGCGCTCAGATCGATCCAGCCCATCCAGGCAAAGAGAATGAACCAGGTGGCTGTGGTGATGACGGTGACCCCCATGATCTTGGGAACGGCGAGGTTTTTGAAATAGAAAGTATCGGCGATGAGCTGGGATCGGGTGAATCCGGTGCGCTCCAGGACGAAACCAAAAGCGAAGCCCAGGACCACAGCGAAAAAGTAATTCGCTTCGGGGCTGAGGAAGCCGTTTTTATAGAGGGGAAGGATCAGATCGATCATTGTTCACCCCCTTCGGATTGCTCCTCTACCCACTGTCGCCGCCAGAGCGGGGAGAGAATCAGTGCTCCGGCGAAGGCGGCGAACATGAAGATCCAGGCGCCGACGGAGAAGCTGGCCATCCCGTCGAGTCCCTGTCCGCTGGTGCATCCCCGCGTCAGGCGGGTAGCGAAGGCGATGATGGCTCCGCCGACAAAAGCCCACAAAAAGCGCTTGAGGAGGGGATAGCCGGGGGCTTTGTCGGGCTTGATCATGAAGCGTCCCGCCAGCAGGGCACTGGCAAAACCGCCCAGAAAGATACCGAGGGTCTCCAGAACCGTCCAGTTGAGCAGGGCGTTGTCGCCGTGGCGGAAGTAGCTGGCGACGTAGGCGTTTTGCAACCAGCTTTTGTCGCTGTCGACCAGCAGTTGGGCCGTGGCCCGGGAGAAGGTCCCGCTGGCACCGAAGCCCTGGGAGGCGATGACGAAGGTCAGAAAGAGCATCGTGCCCAGAATGACCCCGCCAAAGTAGGGATTCCAGTATTTCTTTTCCATTGGATAGGACTCCTTTTCGGATAAAGTTTCAGAAGTATCATTTTATTATATTTATATAAATTATACCTTGCAATCACTATTGTTTATGTAAAACCGGTCTTGCGGTATTAGATCCCGTTCTTTATGATTGGGGGTGACGGGATGTTCCATACAGCGAACAACAAGGTGCAGCGGTATGGTCGGGATCGGTATCTGCCGGAATCCTGTGTGATGGAGTGTTGTGAACCGTTCCGAAGTTTTGCCGGTACGGCGCTTGGGGCGTTTATGCCTTTTCGGAGTGGATCTCTTCCCCCGCGATCCAGACACGTTCTGCGTAGCGAGTGTGCAAAATGGTCTGCAGGGCCAGAGTTTCTTCCCGTTGGCAGCTCTGGGGAAGGCGGACGAGGACGAAGTCGGCGGGGGCGTCAGGCTGGATGCGTCCGCTGTCGCTGCGGATGGAGCGGGCGGCTTCGTGGGTGACTGAGGCGATGAGACGCCGGGCCAGAGCTTCCAGGGGTGCCTGATGGTGGAGCATCAGGGCGGCGCGCATTTCGTCGAAAAGGTTCAGGGACCAGTTGGAGCTGAGGCCGTCGGTGGCCAGAGCGACGGGAAGCCGCTGATCTTCGATGGGATATCGTCCACAGCCCAGGAGACGGTTGGATCGGGGGCAATGGGCGACAAAGTGGCCCCTTCCGGCCATACGGCCACGTTCCTCTTCGGTGGTCTGGACGGCATGGACGAAGAGGGTGGGCGTCTCATCGAAGAGGGAGAGAAACTCATCGATGCCGGTAACGGGACGTTCGGTTCCGAGGTACTCCCGGAAGAAATCCCGGAACATTCCGGAGGCCTCCTCCAGCCATTGCCGTTCATAGGGCGATTCCAGGAAGTGGGTCGAAAGAGGCATTCCGGATTCCCGGGCCAGGGCGACGGCCCGGCGGACCGCCACGGGATGAACCGAATGGGGAGCGTGGATGGCTACAGCGGGGGTGATACGATCGGCTTCGGCGTCGATCCGGGAAGCGTCGACCCGCTGGAGAAAGTCCTGGTAGAGGGCGTCGACCGTCGCCGGGCTGGAGCCGATGATTTCGTTGAAATAGGTGACCCGCTGGGGGACGCGGCGGCAGACCTCCAGGTCGGTCCCGAAGCTGGAGATTGCGCCGAACGTAGTGATTCCGCTGCGAAGCATTTCGGCGCAGGCGGCTTCCATCGTGGCATCGTCGGCTTCGTTGACCAGGTCGTCACGTTCACGGATGACACTGTAGAGCCACGTCATAAAGTCGCCGTAATCGAGGCGGGAACGGTTGGCGGAGTACTCCAGATGGATATGGACGTTGATGAAACCGGGGTAGAGGATGCTCTCTTTTCCCAGGGAACGGTATTCGGCTTCGGGGTAGCGTCTCTTCAGCGTCTGGGGAGTATCGACTGCGAGGATCGTCTCGTCAAAGGCGACGGCAAGCCCCTGCCGATATCCGTCAGGTGTATAGAGATATTCCGGATCGAGAATGGTTGTCATGGCATCACTTTTTGGCCAATTATAACACTATAAAATATCCTTAATCCCCTCTTAACCCCATTTTCAATAAAATGAGCCTTCACCAATCACAAGCGAAAAGGAAATCACCAAAATGAAAGTTGTCGTCATCCAAGGTCCCAATCTCAATATGCTCGGAGTCCGGGAACAGCATATCTATGGTCCCATGAAACTGGAGCAGATTCATGAGCAGATGAAACATTTTGCCAAAGAGAACAATCTGGAGATTGAGTTTTTCCAAAGCAATCTGGAGGGAGAAATTGTTGATCGGATCCAGGAGTGTATGGGAGATGCCCACGGGATCATCATCAACCCCGCCGCCTACAGCCATACTTCCATTGCTATCCGGGACGCGCTGGCCGCCGTGCAGATTCCGGCGATCGAAGTCCATCTGAGCAATATCAACGCCCGTGAGGAGTTCCGCAGGAAGTCCCTGACCGCCGAGGTGTGTGCCGGGGTCATCGCGGGAATGGGACCCTTCGGTTATCATCTGGCCATGATCGGGATTACCCAGATCATGAATGAGATCCGTGCCGCCCAGGCTGCGCAGCAACAGCAGCAGAACCAGGGGTGATCCGCGGATGAACCTGATTCTCCGGGATGAGAGCGCCCTCTATTACGCCTGTGGCTACAGCTGCGATAACGCAATCCTTCTGCGTCTGGGACGCGATGCCTGGTTTTTTACCGACGGGCGTTATGCCATCGAGGCGGCGGAAGCGGTGCGCGGGGCGGAGGTGGTGATTGTCCCGGATATTCTGTCCGCGGCGGCAAAACGTCTCAAAAAGAGCGGTGTCAAGCGCTGCGCCTACGATCCCAAAGAGTGGGACTGTTACCGGTTCGGTCGCCTCGACCCGAAAGGAAAGATCCGTTGGGTCGCCAAGCCCGACTACTCCCACAAGGAGCGGATCGTCAAAACTCCCCGGGAGATCGGGCTCCTCCGCGAAGCGGCCCGTCAGGGGGCCCGGGCTTTCGACAAAATCGCCGCGGCTTTTTCCCAAAAGGGATTCGGCAAAGATGAACGGAGGCTCCATTTTCTCGCGGAGCGGATTTTGCGCAAAGAGGGACGACGGGAGTTGAGCTTCGACCCGATCGTCGCAATCGGCCCCAATGCGGCCAAACCCCACGCCCACCCCACGGGGCGGAAACTGCGCAAAGGTGATCTGCTGCTGCTGGACGCCGGGGTGAAGGTGGAACGCTACTGCTCCGACCGGACCCGGACGGTCCGGGCGGTTCCCGGCTTTGAGTTCGGAACGATCCAGGGGTTTACTTCCCGCAAGCTCCAGAAGGCCTACGATACGGTACTCAAAGCCCATGACCGGGCCATCGACCGGGCCCGCAGCGGTATGAAAGCCCGGGAAGTCGATGCCCTGGCCCGGGAGGTGATCGAAAAGGCGGGGTTCGGCAAGTATTTCGTCCACTCCACCGGACACGGGGTGGGACTGGATATCCACGAGATGCCCTATATCTCCGCCCGGAGCAAGACCCGGATCAAAGACGGCATGGTCTATACCGTCGAGCCCGGCATCTACATCCCCGGGGAGTTCGGGATCCGTATCGAGGATACGGTAGTGATGCAGCGGGGCCGGGCCGAGATCCTCTAGGAGCGCGCGGATGCCCCGCTTGACCCGATCCGTCGCGCCGGGACTGAGAGAGATCCGCACCGAAGGCTTCCCCGCCCTTGAGAAGAGCGCTTCGGTATCCGGGACGGAAGTCTGGCTGGGGATCGGGGCCAACCTGGGGGACAGTGTTCGGCGTTTTCAGCGCTTGAGGCACTATCTGAGGCGTCAGTCGGATCTGACGCTGCTGGAGAGTTCGCCGATCCTGATCAATCCGCCCTTCGGGTATCGGGATCAACCTGAGTTCGCCAATGCCGTTTTGCGGCTTCGTACGTATCTGCCTCCGATGAGACTGCTGTGCCGGATTCTGGAGATCGAGCGGAAATTCGGGAGAAAACGCAGCTTCAAAGACGCGCCCAGGACCCTCGATATCGATCTGCTCTTTTATGGGAATCGACGGATCGAAGATCCCCGGCTTCGGGTGCCCCATCCGGGATGGAAGAGTCGGATTTCGGTCCTGTGGCCCCTGGCGCGGATGGGCTCTGACGGCCTGGATTCACAAGTTCGCCGCCACCTGAAGCCGATGCTGGCGGAGGTACTGAACACTGACACTGTCACCGATCACTGAAAAGGAGACCCATGGTCGAAGAGACCTTCGAAGCCCCCAATCCCAAAGCGGCGTTCGCTCTGGCGAAAGAAAAGTATGGGCATTTTAGCGATTTGAAGCTGCTGCGGGCCCGTCAGATAAAAGGACGGGACGGAAAGCTCGTGGCGGAGATTACGGTTGCAGTGCCCCGGGAGGATTATCTGGCGAGTATCGGTGTCGATGAGGAAGAGGAACTTCTGGATGAAGTGGCACAGCTGCGGCGCCGTCTGGATCGCATGCGTGAAGCGGCCGGAATCAAGGTGCCTTCTCTGGCAGCGGTGGAAAAGGTCGTGACGCTTCTGGAGAGCAAAGGTTTGCGAAGGGAGTGGCTGCTCCAGCGTCTGGAACCGATGCTGGGTACGGGGGTGGCCGAGGATGAACAGCTGTTACTGAGTTATCTGCTGGAGGAGATTGACGAGGGGCTTGAGATCCGGGAAGAGGATCTCTCCCGTTCCCAGGTCATGATGATGGTGGGGCCCACCGGAGTGGGGAAGACCACGACCATCGCCAAACTGGCAGCCCGATACTCCTATATGTTGGATCGGGATTATCGGGTGGCATTGATCAATCTCGATACATGGCGGGCGGGGGCCTACGAGCAGCTTGACAATTTTGCCAAAATCCTTCATCTGGAGCATCACCAGGCTCAGGATGTGGATGCGTTCGCCCGTCTCCTGGATAGATTGGAGGATTTTGACGTGATTCTGGTGGATACGGCGGGCATCTCTCCCCATGATACAGAGCGCCTGATTCAGACCATCGAATTTCTTAAAAGCGTCCGGGAACGGGAGATCTCCACCAATCTCGTGGTTTCGGCGACGGCGAAATACGAAGATATCAAAGAGATTTACGAGCACTTCTCCTTTATCAATGTGGAGAGTGTCATTGTCACGAAATTTGATGAGACCCGCCGGGTTGGAGATCTGATCGCATTTTTGACGGAAAAGCATCTGCCGGTCAGTTACCTCAGTATGGGCCAGAAGGTCCCCGAGGATCTGCTGCCTGCGGAAAAAGAGCGGATCCTCGGACAGTTCGCGGGAGAGTTGAATGGCTGATCGGCAGTTGCGGCATCTTAACCGTTTTCGGGTGGGAGCATTGAAGGGCGGGGAGTATTGTCTGCGCCTGGAACCCTTTACGCTTCCGGAGAAGAAGATTCGGAAGATGCGTCCCGGAGACTGGATCGATCTGGGGGAAACGCTTCCGGCTCTGGAAGTGGCGCGGGAAGGAGTGCGGATCGCTTCCGCCTATCCGACCGGAGAAGGGATACGGTTGGGGGCATTTGAGACGGAGCCATCCGACCCCGTTCCCCCGGGAAAGCGGGTCGTTCTGGAGGCACGCCTGACGGTGTTGCCGGCCGGGCAGATGCGGGCGGGTGCGCTGATCCCGCTCTCCCGTTCGGTTCTGGAACGGGTCTACCTCTACAGTGCGGCAGGGAACTATCTGGCGGAAGCCCGGTTGATTGTCCATGACGGAGGGTATGCGCTGAGGATCGAGGAGATGCCGCATGGCTGAACGGGTACTGGTGGGGATGAGCGGCGGGGTGGATTCCACCGTGGCGGCGCTCCTGTTGCAGCGGCAGGGATATGCGGTGCATGGGGTTTACATGAAGCTGCATGACAATGAGGCGTACCATGAGGAGAACTACGCCAAAGCCCGGACGGTGGGGGAATACCTGGGCATCGATGTGGATCTTCTCGATATCCGCGCTTTTTCAGCGGGAGGTTTACGACTATTTTATCGAGACGTATCGAGCCGGACGCACGCCCAACCCCTGCGTCGTCTGTAACCGCCAGATCAAGTTTGGGGAAATGCTTCGCTATGCCGACAGCCTGGGGATCGCGAAGGTGGCGACAGGGCACTATCTGCGGTGTGACGGTCGTTTCATCTATACCGCCAAAGACACCAATAAGGATCAGAGCTACTTTCTGGCTCTGGTCCGTCGGGATGTGCTGCCCCGGCTGCTCTTTCCCCTGGGAAATCTGTACAAGGAGGGCGTCAAGAGCCTGGCTGCCGAGATTCCTGTGCTGCGGGGGATTGCCCGGCAGAAGGAGAGCAGTGAAATCTGCTTTGTCGAGAACGACTATACCGAGGTGCTTCAGCGGCATATGGAGATCGACCGGGAGGGAGAGGTGCTTGATGAAACGGGGAACGTGGTGGGAAGCCATAAAGGCTATATGCACTACACCATCGGCAAGCGCCGGGGATTTACCGTTCGGGGTGCGCATGATCCCCATTATGTCCTGAAGGTGGATCCGGAACACAACCGGATCGTCGTCGGAACCCGCGAACGTCTGGAAGAACGGAATTTCGGCGTGCATTCAATCAACCTTTTCGAAGCGCTGAGCTCTTTTTCGTGTCAGGTCAAAGTCCGCTATCGGACGCGGGCGGTTCCGGCACAGGTCACGCTGGAGGGAGATCGGGGTTTTGTGGAACTGGAAGAGCCGGTCTATGGTCTGGCCCGAGGGCAGTTTGCCGTTTTTTATGACGGAGAACGCCTGCTGGGAGGTGGCGTGATCGCCTAAATGATGGATACGTCGAAAAAACGCAAATATGCGCAGATTGGGGAGGAATCCATGAATCAGGAAAGTTCCAAGCTCAAAAAAATCGTCGGAGGAACGGGTAATATCGTTTTGCTGACCGACGGTTTCCGGGTTTACGAGGCCAATCGACCCTTTTTCCGTTTTTTCGGTGTGGAGTCTCTGGAGGCGTTTCATCAGCGCTACCGTTCTCTGGCGGAGACGGTGGAGCGTATGGATGCCTATGGCTATCTGAATCCCGGAGAGGGAGAGGAGGCCTGGCTCCCCTCTCCCAGCGCTTCGAGCGAGGGACGCTACCGAATCAAATTGCGGGGGGCGAAGGAGAGTCGGATTTTTGCGTTGGAGGTTGCGGAGGTCGAAGAGGGGAAGAACGCGCGAAGTGTACTGTATCTGACGGATATCACAGATATCGAGGAGTACAAGTTCCGTCTGCGCTACTCCAACCAGAGACTTCGGGAGTATCTGAAAAACCTGGATGCGGCGGATATCGTCACCCGGACGACCCCTGACGGAATCATCACCTATGCCAACGATCGATTCCTGGAAGTCTCGGGGTACCGTCGGGAACAGGTCATCGGCAAAACCCATCGCATTATCCGCCATCCGGATGTTCCTCCTGCTCTGTTTGAGGATATGTGGCGGACGATACTGGCCGGGAAAATCTGGCAGGGGCGGATTATCAACCGACGCAGGGACGGCGGGCACTATGTCGTGGATGCCACCATCGGACCGATTTTCGATACCCAGGGGAAGATTGTGGAGTTCATCGGAATCCGCCATGATGTGACGGAGTTGGTGGAGGCGAAGGAGCGGGCCCAGAGGGCGGAGTTGGCCAAAACGCTATTCTTCGCCAATCTCTCCCACGAGATCCGGACGCCCCTGAATGCCATCCTGGGGTTTACGTCCCTTCTGCGGCGCCGGAAGGATCTTCCCGATGAGGTGAAAAAGATGGTGGACATCATCGATGAGAGCGGGGGAAGTCTGCTGCAGATTGTCAACAACATACTGGACCTTTCCAAATTTGAGCAGGGACACCTTGATGTGGAGCTGCGTCCCATCTCGCTGGATAAAATGGTGCGCAAAACTGTGGCGCTTTTTGAAGCCCGGGCCAGGGAAAAGGGCGTTGATCTCCGGCTTCAGATCGCTTCGCTGCTTCCTCCCAAGCTTTTGGCGGACCGGCATCGGCTGCGTCAGGTCCTTTCCAACCTCATCTCAAACGGTATCAAATTTACGCCGTCGGGAGGGGAGGTGCTCGTCCGTGTCGAGGCGGCCCCGGAAGCGGACAGGATATGGCGGGTCCGTTTTGAAGTGGTTGACAGCGGTATCGGGATCCCTCCGGAAGTGCAGGCGAAAATTTTCAAGCCCTTCGAACAGGCGGAAAGTTCGACAGAACGGCGCTATGGGGGAACCGGGCTGGGGCTGCCGATCTGCGCGCGGATCGTTGAAGCGCTGGGAGGGGAATTGACATTGGAGAGCCGGGTCGGAGAGGGGAGCCGTTTCGCTTTTGAGCTTGAGTTCCGTGAAGCGGGCCCGGAAGATGGTATTTCACCCTGCGAAGAGGAACATGATGAGGCGGTTGAAGAGGCGCGTTTTTCCGGTGAAGTGCTTCTGGCGGAGGATCAGCCGTTCAATCAGGAGCTGATTCGCGCCTTTCTCAAACGTTTCGGTCTCGACGATATCGAAATCGTCAACGATGGGAAAGCGGCCCTGGAACGGATGAAGCGACACCGTTATGACCTGGTGTTCCTCGATATCGAGATGCCGGGTATGCGGGGCGATGAGGTGCTCAGAAGATGGAGAGAGGATGAGGAGATGGGGCAGCGCCATCAACACATCGTGGCCCTGACTGCGCATGCGGATGAGAAGAGTCTGCGTTACTTCCTGGAAATCGGTTTTGACGAAGTGGTGGTCAAACCGGTTACGGATCAGGCTCTGAAGGAGGTTCTGTCCCGTTATATGCGGACGGAGGAGTACGGGAAAGGGGATCAAGGCGGAGAAAAAAGTATGGCTTTCCGCCGTGAGATGGTCAGGCTGTTTCTCTCGGGTATGGATGAAGAGATCGAAAAGATGGAGGCTCTCGCCGCATCGAAGCGTTGGGTGGAACTGGCGATGGAAGCCCGGCGTTTTCAGGGAGCGGCTCTGGGAGCGGGATTGGACGCAATCGCCGGGGCGGCGGCCGGAATGACGGAAGAACGCAGCTGTCTTGATGAGGATGAGATCCTCAAGGCGTTGGAGCGTCTCCATGAAGAGGCGCGGCGAATCCGCACTGAGAGAAAAGTGCTATAATTGCCCCGAAAATTTGAGATGAATAGCCAAGGAATAGGTAATGCAACTGTTTGATGATGATGACTACATGATGACGACGCCGAAAGATAATTTTTTTCAGATTATACGGTCGGCCAACCAGAATATCGTAGAGAATGAGTTGGAGAAACTTATCGAACGTCTGGCGGTAGCGGAGAAGATTCTGGAGGAACGGGATCTCGATACGGAGTATGAACATCGGGTTCGCAGTGAGATCGCCGCCGATCCGGGCGATCTGGAAAACCGGAAAAACTCGCTTTTCATCGAGACTGTGGGTAAGATCGTCAGTCAGTGCGAATAGGAATCCACAGTGCTTGAAGCGGTAGAACGACAGATCGGCCACTATATCGACGAGCTCGGAGACGCAGACGCCAGGGCTCTGTATAAAAAACTGCCCGCCGGTAAGCGTCTGCGTGCCCGGTTGATTCTGACGATTGCGGGATCCGGGCTCGCGGCGCTCAAAACGGCGGCGGTGGTCGAGATGATCCACGCGGCCAGTCTGCTGCATGACGATGTGATCGACGATGCTTTCACCCGGCGCGGCCGCCCCTCCATCAACGCCCTCTACGGCAATAAAACTTCCATCATGTTCGGTGATGTTCTCTACTCCAAAGCTTTCCATGAATTGGTGGATATCGACCGGCAGGTGGCCCGGGTGATCTCCCATGCGGTTGTGGAGCTGAGCCTGGGGGAGCGGCGGGATGTACTGCTTTCTACGGCCTTCAATCCCGATCGGGACGCCTACCTTCATATGATCTACCAAAAAACCGCCAGCCTCATCGAAGCGGCTTCCGAAGCGGCGGCCATCCTGGCGGGGAAGCCTCGTGAGGCCTATCGGACCTACGGACGGAATCTGGGAATTGCTTTCCAGATGATCGACGATATCCTGGATATCACCCAGAGTACCGAGCAGCTGGGTAAACCGGCGATGCACGATTACGAGGAGGGCAAAACGACGCTGCCCTATATCTATCTTTATGAAGCTTTGGACGAAAAGGAGCGGCGGAAGCTCCTGACGATGCATGGCTCTGCGGTGACTCCGGAAAAAGCTGCCTGGATCCGGGAGCAGATGGTCGCTACCGGTGCTCTGGAACGGGCCCGGCTCGAAGCGGTGGAGCTGGTGCGTGAAGCGATTGCTCTGATGAAGCGGGAGAATGAACCCGAACTGGAGGCGATGGCCCGGAAAATGATCGAGAGGGAGTACTGATGCACTATCAGGTGGTGAGCTTCAACTACAAACACTGCGACCTCAAACAGCGGGAAGCCCTGGCGTTCAAAAGCGAGGAGGAGATTCGGGAGTTTCTCCAAACTCTGGTGGCCTTCGACTTCATGATCGAAGCCTTCGTTATCAATACCTGCAACCGTATCGAAGTGGTTACCGCCAGTCGGGACAACTTTGCGACATTCCATGCGGTACTGGGGCTGTTGAGCAAAAGTCGGGGGGTGAGTTTTTACGAGTTGGAGAAGAGCGCCAGACGTTATCAGGACGAGGAGGCGGTCCATCACCTCTTCACCGTCGTCAGCTCCCTGGATTCCCTGGTGATCGGGGAGGCCCAGATCACCGGACAGGTGAAACAGGCGTTCAAACTCTCCTTCGACAACGGGACCGCCGGACGGGAGCTTAACCGGGTACTGAGCTATGCCGTGAAGTGTGCCGCCGAAGTCCGCAATGCCACCAACATCTCCGAGAATCCCATCTCCATCGCTTCCGTCGCCGTGGCTCAGGCCATTGAGGAGGTGGGAGGCTCTTTGGCCGGTATGACCGGGGTCGTCGTGGGGACCGGAGAGATGGGACGTCTGGCCGCCAAACATCTTCTGCGCTCCGGCGCCGATGTGGTATTGATCTCCCGGACACGGGAGAAAGCCGAGGCTCTGGCGGCAGAGCTGGGAGAAAACGTTCGCGTGGATGGATTCGACAAACTGGAGCGCTACCTCAACCGCTATCGGCTGCTCTTTACCGCCACCGCCTCCCCCGAGCCGATCATTACCCGCTCCATGGTGGAGGAGAAGCCGATCCGCCGGGTCTGGTTTGATATGGCGATTCCCCGGGACATCGAAGACGATGTGGAGTGTGACGTCCGGATCTATCGCATCGACGACCTTCAGGAGATCTCCAAAAACAATCACGCCTTGCGGCAGGAGCAGGCATTGCGGGCTCAGGAGATCGTGGAGCGCTACTGCGACGACTTTTACCGCTGGCTCCAGGCGCTTTCCGTCGAACCGGTGATCAAGCAGATGCGCCTGGATATTCAGGCCGTGGTGGAGTCGGAAGTCGCCCGGGCCCTGAAAAAGGGATTCATTCCCGAAGAGTCCGCCGAGAACGTTCGCTATCTGGTGGCCCAGGCCTTCGACAAATATTTCCACGAACCCACGAAGAACCTTCGCAAAGCCTCCAAAGAGAGCGAAGGGAGCCGCGCCATCGATGCCATCAAGGGGATCTTCGCCATCGACACCTCCGATGTGGATCCCAAACAGTACAAATCCCCCAGCAAGGAAGCGCAACCATGAGATTTTCACGTATGCTGATCCCCACCGCCAAGGAGGCCCCCAGTGACGCGGTGCTCCCCAGCCATATCTATCTGATCCGCGCCGGATATATCCAGAGTGTCGGTGCCGGGCTCTACAACTTTCTTCCTCTCGGCAAACGGGTTCTGGATAAGGTGCGCGCCGTAGTCAAGGAGGAACTCGACCGGGCCGGTTGCCTGGAGGTGGATCTGGCCTTTGTCACGCCTGCCGAGCTCTGGCGGGAGAGCGGCCGATTCGAAAAGTACGGCAAAGAGCTTTTGCGTTTTACGGATCGCAAGGAGAACGAGTTCGTTCTGGGGCCCACCCATGAGGAGATGATGGTCAACCTGGTCCGCTCCAGCGTCAGGAGCTACAAGCAGCTGCCTTTGAACCTCTACCAGATCAAGACCAAGTTCCGCGATGAGATCCGTCCCCGTTTCGGCCTGATGCGGGGACGGGAGTTCCTGATGAAAGACGGTTACAGTTTTCACAAGGACGAAGCGGACATGAAGCGGGAGTTCGACCATATGGAGGCGACCTACAGTCGGATCTTTACCCGACTGGGGCTCGATTTCCGTATCGTCGAAGCCGACAGCGGCGCCATCGGCGGCAGCGGCTCCAAGGAGTTTATGGTCCTGGCCGACAGCGGAGAGGATACGATCATCGTCTGCGACGGCTG
>Ga0256843_1000936_pt1 | contig 23936 bp, 18 predicted proteins | sample AlvinellametaG_FD_191572 | JGI IMG/M metagenome (GOLD analysis project Ga0256843, IMG submission 191572) | Pompeii worm associated microbial communities from hydrothermal vent at the East Pacific Rise, Pacific Ocean - Alvinella | ecosystem: Host-associated > Annelida > Integument > Unclassified ... | reverse complement strand
ATTATCAAATAGCACCATATTCCCTCTTAAAATCATCATCAATTCTAACAATATCATCTTCTCCTGTATACTCCCCAACTTGTGCTTCAATTAGAACTACAGGAATTTTACCCTCATTTTCCAATCTATGAATCTCTCCCATCTTTATATAGGTTGACTCATTTGGGCGAACCAAATACTTCTTATCTCCCACTATAACTGTGGCTGTGCCAGAGACAACAATCCAATGTTCATTTCTATGAAAATGCTTTTGTAGCGATAACCTCTTATTTGGTTTTACAATAATTCTCTTAATTTTATATCCACTCTCATCAATTAAAACCTCATAAGTTCCCCAAGGGCGATGAACCATTAATTGAGAATTAAGAGTTGATAATTGAGAACTATCTTTTAATATATTTACTATATCTTTTACTCTTTGACTCTTCCCTCTCTTAGATATAAGCAGAGCATCTTTTGTATCTACTACAATTAAATCATCCACCCCAATTGTAGCAATCACCTTATCTTTAGTATCACTATAGTAAAAGTTATTAGAGCTTTCTATCTCAATTGCCTCTTTAGAATCAATCTCTTCAATTAGAGCATCAAAACTTCCCAAATCTTTCCACTCAATATCACTTGGAACAACTTTAACTCTCTTGCTCTTCTCCATTAAAGCATAATCTATACTATCTTCTGGAATTTTCTCCATAGCCTTAGTATCTATTCTAATTGGATTCTCACCTCTTGCACTCAAATAAGCCTCATAAGCTAATTTATATATATTAGGGGAGTATCTCTCAAGCTCAGCTAAAAATAATCCAACCCTAAACATAAACATACCAGAGTTCCAATAGAACTTACTAGAATCATTGGAACTATTACTTTTTAAATATCTATTTGCAGTCTCTTGATCTGGTTTTTCATGAAAAAGTTTTACATCTTCTCCTACTGCTTCAATATATCCAAAGCCAGTTTGAGGAGATTTTGGAGTAATTCCAAATGTAACTAAATAATCCTCTTTTGCTAAAGCTTCCGCTCTTTTTAAAACTCTCATATACTCATCTTCATTTTTAATTAAATGATCTGATGGAGTTACTAATACTATATCATTAACATCTAAAGCAAAACATGCCAAAGCTACTGCTGGGGCTGTATTCTTTGGCATAGGTTCTAATAGAAATTTAGAATCTACATTAGAAAAACTCTCTTCTAATTGATCTAATGCTATAAAGTAGTGTTCAATATTGGATACAATCAAAAAATTACTACAAGCTTTAGAGTTTCTCTCAAGCGTTAACTGAAATAGAGATTTATCATTAAACAGCTTTAAAAACTGCTTTGGCATTAATTTCCGACTAAGAGGCCAAAGTCTTGTTCCACTTCCACCACAAAGTATTATATTTGTCATTTAATATATCCTAAATTCCTAATAGATAGACTATATTTTAACAACTTAAACATTAAAATATAGTTTGCTTATGGCATTTAAAAGCTTATCTTGAGTAATTGGCTTTACAATAAAAACACTAGCTCCTTTCTCTTTGGAACTTCTCTTTCTCAAATCATTTGATGAGAAGGCAATAATTGGAACTCTTTTTATATCCAAACTATTATATATATCTAAAAACTCAATTCCATTTACTTTTGGCATCTCAATATCTAATAGTATCAAATCTATATCACTATGACTCTTTACAATCTCTAAAGCATCTTTCCCATCTACAGACTCTATAATCTCTACTCTATATATATTTTTCCTTAAAATCTCCATTAAAAGTTTTCTATTTACAAAATCATCATCTACTATTAAAACCTTAAAACTAACCATCAATTAGAGCCTCTATATCTATTTACTATCTGTTTTAATTTATCTATCTGCATAACTCCCACTAAAACCTCTTTTACAATAGATTTATCAAAACTCTTCTCATTTACCTCTTTTAAAGAGAGCAGTATAATATTTAAATTGCTATGAGCTCTTTTTAAAAGTTCATAATCTGCTAACTCTATATCTATTAAAAGTAGATCATAAATAGTATCTGTTAATTTTTTAGATAATTCATTTCTATTAGCCACAATATCAACCTCATAGCCAATATTTGCCAATACCTTAGACAGAATTTGAGCCTCTAGGGGATTCTTTTTAAAAACCAATATCTTTTTCTCATCTGAAGAGCTAACCTCATCATCAAATATTAAATCTATAACTCCATCTTTTACATTTGATTCTGTTTTATTTGACTCTTTTGGTTTATTCTCTTCTATCAATATACTACTATCTTGTTGATTATTATCAGCCTCTTCTTGTTGTGCTTCCTCTTCTACTCTTTGATTTAAAAATTTTTTTAATATAAATAAAAGTTCGCTACTTTCTATTGGCTTAGATAGATAATCATCTAAACCTTGATTTAAAAACTTCTCTCTATCCCCCTTTAGGGCATTTGCTGTGAGTGCTACAATTGGAGTATGTTCTAAGTTCTCCTCTTTTTCGTAGTTTAAAATCTCTTGAGTAGCCTCTATTCCATCCATAACTGGCATCTGAATATCCATTAAAATTAAATCATACTTTATACTCTTTACCTTATCAAATGCCTCAAGACCATTTTTTGCTAAATCAACCTCTATACCATACTTAATTAATATCTGCTTTATTAGCTTCTGATTGATAATATTATCTTCAACAACTAAAACCTTGCCATGAAACTGCACATTATTAAATGGAGCAATATCCTGTTTTGGTTCATCTTTTGGACGCTTAGCCTCCCCTACTCTCTTCTCATCTATAATATTAATAGCCTTTAATATTTTTGTAGGAGTAATTGGCTTATAGATAATTTTACCCTTAAAATGAACACTCTCTATTCTCTTTCTATTTCCAAAACTAGAGAGTAGTGTAATTTTTTGATTATCCAATCTATTTAGTGTATTTAAAAAACTATCATCAATATTATCAATATCTAACCATATATTATGAATATTACTATTATCATTTAATCTCTTTAACTCACTAGGAGTAGAAAAGGTGCTACACTTAACACCAAAATATTTTAAATACTCAATAATATATTTATCCAACTGACTCTTTTTTCCTTCTAGTTGATATCTAACTATAGATATATCATTTGGAATCTGCTTTTGACTAAGTTCTGTTTCGTCTAAAACCTCTTCCAACTCTAAAGTAAAAAAGAATTTTGTCCCTTTACCCTTTTGACTCTCTAACTCTAGTTTACTACCCATTAATTCTAAAAACTTAGTAGATATTGTAAGCCCCAATCCTGTCCCACCATACTTTCTAGTAATCGAAACATCTGCTTGTGTAAAGGCTGCAAAAACATTTAGCTGTTGCTCTTTTGTCATTCCAATTCCATTATCTTCTATACTAAAGAAGATTTTTATCTTATTATCAAATTCTGCTATCTTCTTAATCTCTACATTTATTCGTCCACCATAATCTGTAAACTTTACAGCATTACTTAAGAGATTTATTAAAACCTCTTTTATTTTAACAACATCACCTAGAAGTTTATATTTTATACTAGGATCAAGATAGAAATTAAACTCAATTTCCTTTTCAGATGCTTTAACTCCATAAGTCTCTATAGCATTTTCAAACTCAACAATTGGATCAAATACAATAGTCTCAAGCTCTATCTTATTACTCTCAATTTTAGACAAATCTAAAATATTATTTATAATACTAAGCAGATTTTCAGAACTCTTCTCAATAATATTTACAAACTCTAACTGCTCTTTTGAGAGATTTGTGCTCTTTAAAAGCTCAGTAAAACCTACAATACCATTTAATGGAGTTCTAATCTCATGACTCATATTTGCTAGAAATAGAGATTTAGACTCATTTGCCTCTAAGGCTTGAATCTTATCTTGTCTAGCATTCTCTATTAAAATCTCTAAAAACTTATATGCCTCTTTTATACCTTTTGTTGTATTTAGGTTAATACTCTTTATCTCATTTATATTTGGAGCATCAAATGTGCTATCTGAGTCTATCTCTTGAACTGTTCTATTTAATATATCCTCAAGGCTCTTTATATTATTGCTAATATCCCTTGCAGTCTTATGTCCTAAAAATATCAAAATTAAAGATAAAATCCAAAAAAATCCGGCAATAGCTAAAATAATAATATTTTGAAATATAAAATCATCAACTTTAGATATTAGACTACTCTCAATAATATTTTCCACTTTTAATAGATAATCTATCTTTTGATTATGCAAAACAAACCATCTACTAGGATCGACCTTAAAATTTCCATCATTAAAATTTAACTGTATCTTACTATAGAGGCTCTCTATTGCCATATCTATATTTCTATAATTTCTTCCACTAAGAAGTATTAGGAGTCTATCTCTTAATATATCATCACTAATAGTATTAATATTAAAGCTATTAGCCTTTACTTTAATCCTATTCCAATAAGCAATCTCCTTATTTGAGAGAGGAATCCTTTTCAATAAAAAATAGCTCATAAAGTCCCTCTCTAATGCACTATTTTCTATAGATATATATAAAGATGATAAAGGGTTTATAATAGATGAAACCTCTGTATCAAACTTATATTTATTTATTAATAACTCATAATTTAATATAGGAATAGTCAAATTTTGAGTATATTTTTTATAAAAAAGATTACCAAATGAAATCTTAAGCGAATCAACTTCTGCTCTAATAGAATTTAACTGATTAAATAGAAAAAATATCTTCTCATTATCATATATAAGTTTAGATTTTGCAAGACCAGAAAAGAGAGAGTGGTTATCTATTGGAACCATAGAGGCTTTAGCTTTTTCTATTTGCATATTTGTAATCAATCTTTGATTATTTAAACGTCTTTTTATTGTATCATCTCTTGTTGCTAAATATGCAACACTAAGTCCTCTCTCTTTTCCAATCTCTCGTAATACTAAATTTAAACTCTGATTATTTTTAATAATATTTTTTAGCTCATTTGCCTTATAATATTTACTATAGGAGATATACAAAAGATAGTTAGATATTGCAAAGAGTAAAACTATAGGTAAGATACTTATTAGTTTTAATCGTGTATTTATTTGCATCTAATCTATCTCCTATATCTTCTTAGATTTTAGCATATACTCTTCTAACGATTTAAATAACCCCCAATATCTAATAAACAGAGGCTTTAGTTTTGAGTAGTCTGTGCAAAATTGAATCTCCTCTAAAACATCTGCTAACTCATTAATTCTAAGGTTACTAGCAGCCCCTTTTAGTTTGTGTCCTAACTCATGGATATTATCCATATCTTTTTGATAATAAGATGCTAATAGATGATCTATATCATGGTGAGCTTGTTCTATAAAATCCTCTACAAACTCTTCAATCAATACAACAGGTAAATTTAATTCATCAGCTGCTACTTTTGGATTATATTTAATTGGAATTGGTTCAATAGCATCTAAATCTATCTTATTATTATCTTTACTACTATCTACTTTTGTTATCTCTTTAGAGACTTTAGACTTAGATTGAGTATCATCTTTTAGAGATATCAACTCATCATCTCTTTTATTGCTATTTGGCTCTTCTAAATCATTTAGTAGATTTTCAAAATCACTAAAATCATCTCCAAAGTCTAAATCTAACTTATCATCATCTTTATCTTTTAAAGATTTATTAGAAGATTTAGCTTTAGAGTCCAAATTGGACTCTGACTTCTCCATTTTTTCAAGAGAGCTAATAACCTCTGTAAATGTGCTATCTAATCTATCATCTGATGAGTTATCAGTTAGAACATCTGGTTCTACTACAGGGAATTTACTAGATTTATCCTCTGGTTTCTCTTCTACCTCTCTTAGAGTTAGAAGTGTTAATTTTGTATAATACTCATCAATATAAAACCTTCTCTCCTCTTTTGGAAGATTTTTAATTTTTAACAATAAAAGATTTATCTCTGGAATTTTGAGCGTTAGAGCTAGAGTTGAAAGATTTTTTATGGCCTTATCATCTCCTTTTAATAATTTATCATAATCTACAATAGATTGATTTATAAAACTATTTAAATATAATTTATAATCTTCTATACTAAGTCCCATCTCCTTTGCAATAATATTTACATCTAAATAGATTGGCTCATAATTTAGTCTAAGTTCACTAGCACTCTTTTTTAACTCCATAACATTTGTAAGTCTCAAGAGTGTAGTCTCTTTTCCCCCTTTTGTATAGAGCTTAGTCTCTAAAAAATCCGCTTTTATAATCTTTTTTTCCAAGGTTATTACAAACTTACCATTATCAAACTCTATACTATCAATAAAAGAGCTAGATATTAACTCATCAAACTTCTTAAAACCCAAAAGCTTTATAAACTCATCATCTGCCATTAAAACTTTATTATCTCTATCATAAATATAATACATTCTATATACTCCCTCTTAACTTAAGAAATTGAGCATAAAGCTCACTCTCCTCTTCAATATCTATTTGTGAAGCTGGCTTATGCACAACAATAAAACCTACTAAATTATTATCCTTATCATATTTTGGCGTGCAGTGGACATTGCTCCAAAAGTAGGTGCCATCTCGTCTAATATTCTTTAACGTATTAAACCAAGTCTTCATTTTATTATCAGTTGTCCAAAGTCTATTGTATATCTCATCAGGAACATCTGGGTGCTTAAAAATTCTATGATTTTTACCTATTAACTCCTCTTTCCTAAAACCAGAGACCTCTGCAAATGCAGAGTTTGCATAGGTAATAATACCATTTGTATCAATCTCATATATTAAATTTCCATCATATTTATATTCAATGTCCAATGGTATAAGGTGATGCACGAGATTCCTTTTAATATTACAATCTATCAAGATAACTTTATTATAAAAATCCTAAATAGTAATTTAATTTAATCTTTTTTTAAAAATCAAAGGCTATTTTAAAAATTTTTTTGACATAATATAATATTTGGTGTTATCCCAATTTTATCTAATATTATTTTTCAACATTTTCTGTTTTTAATATTTTAGCAACTTTTTTACTACTTACAACTGAAATCTCTTCAAATGAGGCTGATTTTATCGCCTCAAATGTCCCAAAATAGTCTAGTAGTCTCTTTATAGTCGCAACTCCAATTCCCCTATTTCTCAGAAAGGAATGATCCATACTAGCTCTTATTTTCTTATCTTTATGATAAGAGAGAGCAAATCTGTGAGCTTCATCTCTAATTTTCTGCACCCATTGTAATCTCTTATCGGTTGGGGGAAGTTGAAAAGTTTTTGATTTTGTATATATAATATCTGCTGTGCTACCTTTTGAACGATTAACTCTATCATCTCTCTTCTCTTTTGCTATTGCAATAATATCAATATCTAATTGATACTCAAAACTTAATTCGTATGCTAAGTTTAAGAGAGTCTCTCCCCCATCTATTATCCATAAATTAGGAGGTGATATTTTATCTAACCTTTTTAATCTCCTCTTTAATAGCTCTTTCATCTGATAATATTCACTTCTACTCTTTAGAGAATATCTTTTATATTTTGACTTTTGAAACACTCCATTTTCAAATACAACCATTGCCCCAACAGGACTCTCTCCCATTAAATGAGAATTATCAAAAGCCTCAACTATATATGGAGTCCTATTTAACCCAAATAACTCTTTTATATCCTCTAACTCTACCCTTCTTTCTACTTTTAAATCTGAAATTTGAGCTATCCTATCTCTAATTAATATAGCATCTTCAAATCTCTCCTCAAAGGCTAATCTCTTCATCTTAAAATTTAACTTTTCTATTAATACATCAATATTCTCTATTGCCTCTTTAGCTTGATTTAATACCTTAAAATAATCCTCTCTTGATACTTTTGCCTCACAGGGTGCTAAACATCTACCTATCTGATAGAACAAACAAGCTCTCTTCTCCTTTATACATGCGCCCCTTTGGACTAGAGGATATAGCTCATATATCGAATCTAAAATAGCCCTAGCACCCTTTGGAAAAGCACCATAATAGAGAATATATCTATTTAGACTCTTCTCTCTTGCTAATTCAAATCTTGGAAAATCTTTTGAAGTATCTAACATAATGTATGGATAGCTCTTATCATCTCTAAGTAATATATTATATTTTGGCTTTAGAGTCTTAATTAATCTTTGCTCCTCAATTAGAGCCTCATCTTCAGAACTGGTTAATATATACTCTATAGTTTTAACCTCCAATAGCATCTTAATAGTTCTACTATTTAAATTTGGATTTGGAGTCAATCCTGATCGAAATCTCCAATAGCTCTTAACCCTCTTTTTTAGACTCTTTGCCTTTCCTACATAGAGTAAATTACCACTTTTATCTATATATTTATATATACCAACACTATCTGGCAAAGCTCTTATCTGCTCAATTAGCTCCATTTATCCGCTCTCTTATTCTCTCAAATATCCGTTTCAAATCGATATCTTCAATATTAACCTCAAAATTTCCCTCAGCCCTCTCTTCATAATATGGGATAGTTGAGTCTTCCCTCTTTTTTCTTATAACGCTTTTTAACTTTGAGTTAAAAATAACAATTCTACTCGCTTTAAAATTTTTACACTCTTCATCATAATCTCTAATTCCAGTTAAAATGGATTTTAAGTATTCTATCTTAGAATAGAGTTCCATTTTAAATCCAGGGTGAGATAGAGCAATATATAGTGTTTCATCTTTCACATAAGAGAAGGCTATTGCCTTTTGAAACCTTGGATTAAGCAGAGAGATAAACCTTTTACAACAGTAATATTGGTTCATCAATTTAAATTGAGGTAGGTTTTTTATATGTTCAATTATAAGATTGGCTCTTTTCATATTTTGATTATAACAGCTTTTAGCTTGTTATTTTTTAGCGGGTGTGGTTTTAAAGCTGACCCATACTGGGTAGATACAAATATTAGCAAACAGGAAAAGTAAAATGAAGTATGATGTTTTAATAATTGGAGCAGGAGTTGCTGGATTATATTCTGCTATAAATTTACCAAAGAGCAAGAGTGTCTTAGTGGTTTGTAAAGATATTCCATGGGAGTGTAATACATTTTATGCACAAGGTGGAATAGTTACAGCATTAGATAGAGAAGATATTTCAACTCATGTAGAAGATACAATGAGGGCTGGGGCATTTTATAACAAAAAAGAGGCGGTTGAGATTATGAGCAAAACCTCACTAGAGACTACAAAAGATATGATAGAAAAAGGTATGGAGTTTGATGTAGATGAGAAGGGTAATTTGCTATACACCAAAGAGGCTGGACACTCTAAAAAGAGGATTTTACATGCTGGAGGAGATGCTACGGGTAGATATATGCACTACTTTTTGATGAAAAAAAATCCACATAAGCTCCAAAGAAATACTCTAGTCTATGATTTACTTATTGAAGATGGTAGATGTTATGGGGTAAAGGCTTTAGTAAACTATAAACCAGTTACAATCTATGCTAAAGATGTAATTATTGCTAGTGGTGGGGTTGGCTCTCTATATCAATATAATACAAACTCTAGAACAGTCTCGGCAGATATTCATGGGATATGTGTAGAAAAGGGGATTAGCTTATCTGATATGGAGATGATGCAGTTTCACCCAACAGTATTTGTAAAGACTCCATTTGCTAGAAAACTTCTTCTAACTGAAGCCCTAAGGGGAGAGGGGGCTCATATCGTAGATGAAGATGGGTATAGATTTCTATTTGATTATGATAGCAGAGGAGAACTAGCTACAAGAGATGTAGTCTCAAGAGCAATATTTACACATAAAAAAGAGACTAAAAAGGAGGTATATTTAGACTTTAGTATGTTTGATAAAGAGTGGTTTCATAAGAGATTTCCAAATATTACAAAAACTTTTAAAGCAATAGGGTATAATCTACCAGAAGATAGAGTCCCAATATCTCCAGCTTTTCACTACGCTATTGGTGGAATTAAGAGTGACTTAGATGGAAGAGTTGAGGGAATAGAGAATCTATATGTAATAGGAGAAGCCTCTAGCACAGGAGTTCATGGGGCAAATAGACTAGCTTCAAACTCTCTTTTAGAAGGAGTTGTGTTTGCAAAAAGAGCAGTTGAACATATCTTAGGAAAAGAGCAGAAAAAAAAGAAGACTCCAATATTTGATAAAGAGTATAAAAATATTATCCACCATGGAAAAGATAGAGAGTATAAAAGAAGACTTAGAGAGATAATGTGGGAAGAGGTTGGAATTATTAGAACAAAAAAAGGGCTTTTAAAGGCTAAAAATATTATATATGATATGAAAAACAGAGATATAGGACGACTCTTAGAGCTTAGATTAAATACAGCCTCAGCAATTGTAGAATCGGCTCTAAAGAGAGAAGAATCTCTAGGGACTCACTATATTATAAATTAAAAAAGGAAAGTTATGAGAAATAGTCTACTAATAGCCTTAGGAGTTGTATTTTTACTACTAGGATTTAATGCTTATAATGAAGCAAAACCTACTCCAAAAGCTCCAATATATAAAGAGATAAAAAAGTATTCACCCTACTATTTAGAGAAGAGATTTGGAGGACTTGAGATATTAAGCAGAGATGATAAAGAGTTTAAAGAGAAACCCGATAATATGCAAGTTTTTCACAGATTAGAAGCTTTAGAAAAAGAGTGGGGAAAAAATCACTTAAGAGTAGAAAATGGAAATTTGGTAGTCTTTGATAAAAATGGAACTATTGCTACAATCCCAATTAAAACAGAAAAAGATAGAGCATTTATAAAAAACTATTATGGGGTATAGATAATGCAAAATATAATTATAACCTTAGTATTTTCTATTGTAATGCTCTTTTTTATGCTCTATCCTGCAATGTTAATTGTTGAATTTATAAGCAAACATAAAGAGATATCTGAAACAACTCAAAAGATTCTATTAATTACAATAACTCTAATTCTCTCAATTGGTATTGGTATATTTTTAAAAATTAATTAGCCAATACCAAATAAAATCTAACAAAATTAAAAAATATCAAAAAATATTTTATTTAAAAAATTAATTGATTCTGTAAAATTCTAATATTATTTTTTGATAAAACTTTTTTTATATCCTAATTTTAATAAAAAAATTAAGTTTTTTTCTAAAAAATTAGGAGTAATTATATACAATAAGTATTAAATATATTTTTGGAGCTTTTCTATTATGATTAAATATAAAATTAGCAAATATTTATTTCTGTTATTTGCACTATTTTTAACAAATGGCTGTTCACCTATGATAAATAAAAGTAATAACTATTTAAAGAGTGATAGCACCTATGCAATAGGAACTTTCTGGAACTATACACAAACACCAATGGCAGGATTAAAAGCTAGTAGTATTGTAGAGAGTATTCTTGTAAATAGAGGGATTCATATTATATCTCTAATTGGGGGTGTAGATGAACTAGAAGATAGCCAAAATCAAAATATATTAATCAAGGCTCAAAGGGAAAAAGCTATAGCACAAAATGCAAAATATCTAATTACTGGCTCAGTTCAAGAGTGGAGATATAAAACTGGAATAGATGCAGAACCAGCTGTTAGCTACTCAATCAAAGTTATAGATTTAGAAAACAATCAAATTATATTTAATGGAGTAGGAGCAAAGAGTGGACTAAGCTATCAATCTATAGGAGAGATAGCCCAAGAAGTAGCCAATAGTCTAATCCCAAAATTTATTTAATATGACATTAGAGAAAAAATCACCCATAATTCAAGCTTTAGAAGTTATAACTTTTGCTCTTATTATATTTGGAATTGGCTACTATATTGAACCACAAGATGCCCTACTCCTACACCACGATTTTAGTTTCCTTATTTTGTGGCTAGCAATAGTTACACTCTTTTATGGACTAAGCCAAGGTATAATAATGTGGATAGTCTTTACCCTACTCTCTGTATATCTATATAGAAATGACTCCACACTAATATTTACACTTCTTGAGAATCTATTTTTTGTATTTCTATTTGGATTATTCTTCTCAAATCTACATAATGAATTAGATAAATATAAAATAAAGAATCAATATCTAAATTTAAGATTAAAAGAGCTTACAAATGCCTTTTTTACACTAAAAATTTCTCATGATAAATTAGAATCTATATACATTATTCAGCCAGCATCAATTAGATTTGTTATATCAGAGATATTAGAGATGAATCAACACAGCACACCTACAAAAAGTGCAGAAAATACGCTAAAAATATTAAAAAAATTTTTTGGAGTCAACTCTGCTGGAATATATAGAGTAAAAAGAGATACCATAAAACAAGAGTTTGCAAAAATTGGAGATATGAGTCGTCCAAATAGTAGTGATAAACTAATACAAGAGGCAATAGAACTAAAAAGTCCAATGCATCTTGATACATTAGAAGATAAAGAGCAGACTGAATATATATACGCAATTCCATTTTTAGATAAAAGAGATAGAGTTATTGCAATACTTATAATAAAAGATATTCCATTTCTATTTTACAATAAAGATACAATATTAAAAATTAGTGTAGCATTCAACTATATCTGGACAGAGTATAAAAAAAGAGCCTCTCTAAAAGCAATAGAGGAGAAGAGAAAAATTCCCCCTCTAAAAGATAAACATCAAAAACAAGATATTATAGATTTCAAAATAGAGGTTGAGAGACTCACAAATATATTAAATGGCTACAATATAGATAGTAGAATCTACTCAATATATACAAAAAATGAAGATTTAGATAGAGAGATTAGAGATTTTCTATACCAAAATGAACTATTTGAGATATTAGATCAATATATATCCATAAAATGTGGAGAAAACTTTGTCCATTTTATACTATTTCCTTTTGTATCTCTTCCTAGCCTATATCAAAAGGCAAAAACCCTAGATGAAGAGCTAGATGAGATAGAGAGTCGTCTAAGAGTTGAAATGTTAGAAGATGGACTAAAATACCATTTAAGCTCCAAAAATTTTGAAGGACTTAGAAAAAAACATGTAAGTGTAAAGCTTTTTCATACTCTATTAGAGGAGTATGATTGTGTATGAGGTAATAACTACAAATTTAATAGATATTTTAAAAAGATTAGAGCATCAAAATAGTATTGAAGATATTCTTCTATTTATGCTATTTGAGTTTATATTTTGGAGTATATTCTCTATATTTCTAACCCTATTCTTACCAAAAAAATATAAAAAATTTAAATTTGAGATATTTATATTTTTCTTAGTCATTAATATTGGACTTCTATTTATTGGATTTATTTTGACAATTATAATGCTTCTATTTGGACTTGCTTGGTCAACACAAAGAGTAAGCCGTCCAGTCTATGAGCAGGTAAATTTTGAAGAAGAGTTATCAAAATTCCCAATTGTATATAGCAAATTTCAAGAGGGAATCTTAACAATGGAAGGAAACCACAGAGATAGCCTATCTAGCGATGTTAAGATTAAATCTTTAAAAATACTATATGATAGTAATGCTCAAGGCAATATTGGAAAAATAAAAAAATTTTTATCTGACAGCTCAGATGAGACAAGATTATACGCTTTTGCACTTGTATCTACATTTGAAAAAAAATTGAATGAGAGAATTACTGAACTCCAAACTAAAATAAAAAGTGCAAAGGGAAATAAATTAGAACAGTATCAATTTGAACTTGCAAACACATATTGGCAATTTATATTCCATGGAGTAGCTGATGAACAACTAACTGGCTTTTATACAACAAAAATTGAGAATATATTAAAAGATATAAAGTCCAATCCAAATGCATTTATGCTTTTGGGAAAAATTCATATTTTCAATAAAAGATACAAAGAGGCTCAAGAGGCCTTTTTAAAAGCTATGGAGCTTGGTATTCCCAAAAGGGCTACCTATACATTTTTAGCAGAGATACAATTTGGTCTAAAAAAATACAATAGTGTAAAAAAATTTATATTAAAAGATGAATTTAATATTGATTTGAGATTAAAACCTCTAATTACTATGTGGGAGCAGTAATGAGAGTTGTATTTGATAGAGGAGAACCAGATATCATAATTCCATGCGAGGGAACATATCCTTATGTTAGAGGTGGAGTCTCATCTTGGATTTCTCAAATTATTACAGGAATGCCAGAGTATAAATTTGGAATAGTATTTATTGGCAGTAGAGTAAAAGATTACTCAACAAAACCGCTCTATAAACTTCCAGAAAATCTAGTATATATGGTAGAGACTTTTATGTTTGAAGAGGAGAATAAACCTCCAATTAGAGCACTAAAAGGAGACCCAAAAGATTTTGAGGTAATAGAGAATCTATATAGATGGTTTAGAGAGAGTAGTGCAGATGAAGCAATTCCAAAAGAGCTTATGAGCTTAGATTTCTATCTAAAAAAAGTTAGAGAAGATATCTTTTTATATAGTAAAGAGTCTTGGTATTTTATAACCTCTAAAAATATGCAAAATTGTGAAGATATCCCATTTTTAGATTACTTTTGGAGTATTAGAAGCATATTAATTCCAGTATGGAAAATGGCAAAATTGGCAAAATTTGTGGCAAATAGAGGCAAAATTATACACTCTCCATCAACAGGCTATGCTGGATTTTTATCTGCTCTAATATCTTATGATACTGGTAAACCATTTATATTAACAGAACACGGAATATATACAAAAGAGAGAAAAATAGACTTAATATCTAGCTCCATGACACTATACAAGAAGGTAGAACTATTTAGAGAATCGGCAGAAGATAACTATATTCAAGGAATGTGGGTTAGATTTTTTGAAGGAATTGGAAAAATGAGCTACAACAGAGCAGACCCAATACTATCTCTATTTGGTATGGCAAAACAGACTCAAATTGCATACGGAGCGGATCCTAAAAAATGTAGAGTTATCCCAAATGGGGTAGATATTAAAAAACTTGGTGCAACACTAAAGAGTCGCCCAAAAGGAGTGCCAAAAGTTATTACTCTAATTGGAAGGGTTGTATCTATTAAAGATATCAAAACCTTTATTAGAGCAATTAGAGTTACTGCAAATAAAATACCAGATGTAGAAGCATGGATAGTAGGTCCAGACGACGAAGAAAAAGAGTATGCTAATGAGTGTAGAGACTTAATAGATATTTTAGATGTAAAAAAGAATATTAAATTTTTAGGATTTCAAAATATTGTAGATATTCTTCCAAAAAGTGGAGTCTTAACACTTACATCTATTAGCGAGGGAATGCCCCTTGTAATATTGGAGGGATTTGCAGCTGGAGTGCCTTGTGTATCTACAGATGTTGGTTCATGTAAAGAGTTAATATATGGAGGAGAAAATCCAGAAGATAGAGCTTTGGGAAAAGCTGGATTTGTGTGCGAGATTGCAAATGTCGAGCAACTAGCAGATGGATATATAAAACTTTTAACAGATGAAAAACTCTGGAGAAGAGCTCAAGAGACTGCAATCAAGAGAGTAAATATGTTTTATACTCAAGAGATTTTTTTAAATAACTACAAGAGTGTATATAAAGAGATATTTCAAAAGGTAGAAGAGGGCTAAGATGGCTGGAATTGGATTTCAACTAAAAAAGATATTAGAAGAGAGAAGTCTAACTTCTGTTATTAAAACCTTTGGATACTCTGGAATTTTAAGTAGTGGACCTTGGGTTATTTCAATGATAATAATCTTGGGAATTGGACTTACTAATATATTCTTTTTTCATGAAAAAGATAGTGAAGATATTATGTTAAAAGCCTCTGTAACCTACGTATCAGCTCTAGCTCTTAGTTCAATATATACAGGATTTTTACAACTACCATTTACCAGATTTGTAGCAGATAGACTATATGAAAAGAGAGATTACTTAGTCTTACCAAACTTTTTAGGTGTTATAATTATTACAATTGCTATTGCTACACTAATTGCTCTTATCTTTGCACTTGTAATATTCTACTCCCAATCTAACTTTTTTATTCTACTCTATATAACTCTATTTGTAGTATTGAGTGCTGTTTGGGTTGCAAATATTTTAGCTGCTAGTTTAAAACTATATAAATTTATAATATGGTTCTATCTTTTAGGGTATATTACAATATATATTAGTTCTATATTTCTTAGAGAATATAAACTAATTGGACTTCTAATCTCATTTATTATTGGAAATAGTTTACTATTTATACTACTATTTTTAGGAATTATATACTACTACCCATCTTCCAACCTTAAAAATCAAAGGTTTATTAGATTTGATATGTTTAAAGAGACGTATGGAAAATTTTACTGGAAACTTGCTTGGTCTGGAGTCTTTTATAATATTGCAATCTGGATAGATAAAGTAATATTTTGGTTTAGCCCAATTGTGGGATATGCTGTAATTGATAGACTACACGCCTCTATGGTATATGATTTTCCAATCTTTTTAGCATACCTTTCAATAATCCCTGGTATGGCTATATTCTTTTATAGATTAGAGGCTGATTTTGCATTCTCCTACTCAAATTTCTATGGGGCAATCAATAAACATGGAACTCTAAATCAAATTAGAAGATATAAACAAGATATGATAAATGGTGTAAAAAGAACAGTCCAAGAGGTTCTATTTGTGCAAGGTATGTTTAATATATTAATATTTTTGGGAGCTAAAAAACTATTTGAAATTTTTCTACTCCCAAAACTATATTTACCTCTATTTTATATAGATGTAATTGGAGTGCAACTCCAACTTGGATTTATGTCAATTTTAGCATATTTATATTACTTAGATAGACAAAAAGAGGCTCTAATATATACACTTCTATTTGTGCTACTTAATGCCTCTTTAACTTGGATTAGCATCAAACTTGGACCATATTTTTATGGATATGGCTTTAGTATAACTTTGCTAATTTTATTTGTAGCAAGTATAAATACACTAAATAAAATATTAAAGGAGTTAGATTATCAAACGTTTATGTTGCAATAAACTATTAGTGTTGATCCCTTTTTTGTTAAGTTTAGCACTAGCAGACAATAGATATGCATTTATATATAGTAAAAATATAGATGATAGCTTTATAAACTTTTATGATAAAGTTGTAGTAGAAGCAGATGCCATAGATAATATATATGCTACTAGATACCCAGATAGAATGGTTGCATATATAAGTGTAGGAGAAATAGAACCATGGAGAAATAGAGGTTATAAGAACTCTTGGATAATATCAAAAAATCTAACATGGAACTCTCTTATAGCAAATTTAGATAAAAAAGAATATCAAAAATTTCTACTCCAAAGGGTAGAAAAATTGTATAAAATGGGCTATAGAAACTTCTTCTTAGATACCATTGATGCTTATAATAGAATAAAAGATAAAAGATTAAAAGTAGCAGTTCAAAATGGTGTTATAGAGTTTATAAAAGAGTTAAAAAAGAGATATCCAAAATCAAAGATTATTATAAATAGAGGTTTTGAGATTTTAGATAGAGTATATAAATATATAGATGCTATAGTAGCAGAGTCACTAATTGCAGGATATGATCACTCTAAAAAGATATATAAGAGTGTTTCTATAGAAGATAGAAAATGGCTACTTAAAAATTTAAAAAGAGCAAAAAAGCTTGGATTAGATGTAATCTCAATAGACTATAGCAATAAAAGCACAAAAGATAGAATAGATATTGCAAAAAAGATTAGAGCATTAGGCGTTATTCCGTATGTAACTGACGGACTTCTACAAGAACAAGGGGAGTGTGATATTAAAAGAGTTAGAAGAAATATACTAATCCTATTTAACAGATCTCTATTTAAAGATAATAATGAAGTCTATTCAGACGTTCATTTAATTGCATCTATGCCCATAGAGCATTTGGGATATATTCCAATACTCTATGATATATCTACAAAACCTCTTCCCAAAAGAGTAGAAGATAGATTTCATGCGGTATTAATATGGAGTGATGGAGAGACTAAAAATAGTAAAAATATATTAAATTGGACAAAAAAGACAATAAAAAAAGGGATAAAAGTTCTTTTCTTAAAAAATTTTATATTTGAACCAAACAGTGCAAATTTAAAATTTTTTGGATTAAAGAGTGAAGAGAACAAAAATACATTACTATCAACTGGAAAAATAGTATATCACAATCCATTTAAACCATACGAAATAAAAGCATATATAGAAAATAGAGAAAATATTATAGTAGCCAACTCAGATAAAATAAAACCAATAGTCTCTATAGAGTATAAAAATGGTCAAATATATACACCAATTGCAATTACTCCTTGGGGAGGATATGCTTATGGTAACTCTTTTCTTTTGAGTGTAGCAAATAAGTCTTTGTGGACAATAGATCCGTTTAAATTTTTTAAAATGGCTCTAGGATTAGATTTAGAAGTTATTCCAGACCCAACAACAGAAGGGGGAAGAAGAGAACTATTTGTTCATATTGATGGGGATGGATTTATAGAAAAATATAGATTAAATCCAAAAAAATATGCTCCTGAAATCTTAATTGATAAAATTTTTAAAAAATATAAAATTCCGCAATCTGTTTCAATTATACAAGGAGAAGTTGATACTATTGGACTTCGCCCAAAACTAACTCCAAAATTGATAAAAATAGCAAAAAAGCTATATGAAATACCATGGATAGAACCAGCTAGCCACTCATTCTCTCACCCATTTTTTTGGCATAAAGCAATAGTGCCAAAAAATGCTTCTCCAAAAGCTGGAAAACATTACCATTTAAATATTCCAAATTATCACTTCTCTTTAAAACAAGAAACCATAGATAGCATAAATTTTGCCCTATCACTTAGTCCAAAATATAAAAGAGATAAAAAAATACTATTTTGGAGTGGCGATTGTTTACCCCCCAAATCTGTATTGAAATATATAGAAAAAAATGGAATCTTAGCAATGAATGGAGGAGATACAACAATTACAAAAGAGAACCCATTTAAAAGTTTTATTGCTCCATTTGGAATACAAAGAGAAGAGTATTGGCAAATATATACAGGAGCACAAAATGAGAATATATATACAAATGAGTGGAGAGGTCCATTTTGGGGATACAAACGTGCAATTGAAACATTTAAGCTAACAGAGACTCCACAAAGATTAAAACCAATTAATATCTACTATCATCTATACTCTGGTTCAAGACTTGCATCTCTTAGAGCTTTGGATGAAGTCTATAGATGGGCTATCTCTCAAAAGACTACAAATATATATGCTTCAGATTATATAAAAAAAGTAAAAGATTTCTACTCTACATCAATTGCTAAATTAGATAATAGAGAATATGAAGTAAGAAATAGTGGAAATCTTAGAACTCTAAGAGTAGATAATAGCGTATTTGTAGATATTAAAGATTCTGTTGGAGTAGGAGGCTTTAAAAGAGAGAAAAATAGAACATATATTATATTAGACACTAAAAAAAGATATATTATAAGACTCTCAAATAAGATACCAGACACTCCATATCTAATAGATATAAATGGGTGGATAGAAGAGTATAATAGAGGAGTATTTAAACTAAAATCATATATGCCAATTAAAGCAAAATTCTATTTGCCAAAAAACTGTTCATTCAATCTATCCAAAGGAGTAGAAAAAAAAATAAAAAACCATATATTAGAAATATACTCTAAAGAGAAAAGAGGAGCTATTATTGAGTTTGAGTGTAAATGATAATGATACTAGCACATCAATACTCTCTATAAAAGAGATAATTGGAATAGTTATTGTATTTAGCCTTATGCTATATTTAGTATTTCCTAAAAAGGATATTGATGATATCCTAAAACAAAAAGGTGAAAATGCAAACTTATCCATAAACTATTTAGAGAGTATGCTACTATATTATCCAGAAAATGAAACTCTAAAAGTAATGCTCCTAGAAAATTACTACAGAACTGATAAAATAGATAAAGCATTAAAATTAATATATGATATAAAAGAGCATAGTAAAGATAAAAAGATTCTCTCAAAAGCTTATGAGATAGAGTATCAACTATTAAAAGAGAAATATTTTGAGACAAACAACACAAATATATTGAGTAGATTAAAAGATAGACTCTATAAATATTATAATTTTCAAGGAGAAAATAGAGATTATCTCTACTTTTTAGGAGAAGCAGAACAGTTAGATTTTCCAAAATTAAAATATCTCTCCCTAAAGGGTTTAGAGAGGAGCTCTCCAAGACTTATAAATTTTCAACTAAAACAAGAACTATATTATTTGGCTCTAAAACTTGGATATAAAAAAGAGGCAATTGAACATCTAATAGAGTTAATAGAGTATAAAGAGGCAACCAAAAGCCTAAAAGATAATATACTATACTCTCTATTAAAAAAAAAGGATTATAAAAGAGCTCTGAAAATTTCAAAAAAACTCTTTTTAGAAGCAAAAAATAGAGAAGAGATAGAAAACTACTTTAATATATCTCTATACATTACAGCCCTAGAAGAAAAAAATAGAAAAAAAAGAACAAAAGAGCTAATACAACTATATCTACAAACCCAAAAAATTGACTCCCATGCAATATTATATCTATTAGATAATATATTAAAAACTGGAGACATTAAAAGTGCTAGCTTCTATGCAAAAGAGTTTTTTAAAAACTATAGAGAAAAATTTACTCAAAAAAGTATAGATATAGCAATAGATGCACTAATCTATAATAAAGAGCTAAAAGATGCCCTAAAAATTGCACTATATGCAGAAAAAAGATTTAATAATCCAAAATATTTAGACAGAGCAATTACACTTGCAACATGGCAAGGTAAAATGGAATATGCTATGGAACTAAATATAAAGGGCTCTAGAAAGTATAGAATAAAAAAGTATGAAAAGTATATCTTAGAGAGATCCAATTTAAATATAAACTATAAATCTCTTGGAAAATTATATATGAAGGAGTTAAATAGAGGAGATTTTTCAAAAATAGACCTTGTTACAAACTATTTTGACTATACAGCAAAACTAAATGATGGAGAAGAGTTTTTTAAAAAACTATATAAAAAGTATCATAAACAAGAGATTTTAAAAGAGTTAATACTCTTTAATTATAAAAATAGCCACTATAAAATTGGGCTAAAAAACTTCTATATCTATCGTAAAAAATATGGATTTGATATGAAACTAAATAGTATAAGTGTGCCAAAATTAATTGCTCTAAAACGCTTTAAAGAGGCATATTATATATTAAAAGATATAGAAAAAAATATAAAAAAAGATAAAAAATTTATATATAAATCACATCTACAAAATGGGTATAAAGAGAAAAGACTCTACAAAGAGCTAATAGAGTTTGCAAAAATGTTTAAAGATTATAAATATCTATATAGGCTACTGTGGAAATTGGAAAGAGAAAATAGATTGGATATTGGAGAATATGATAGATTAGCCCTTTTAGAAAAAGAGTTTAATAGTGGTAAGGAACTAGAGTATCTATATAAAAGAGCCTTTCAAAAGAGAAAAATGAAACACCATCTAATAGCACTTTTATACTTATATATGGAAAAAAATAGGCTAATGGAGTTTAAAAAATTAATTAACTCACTATCAAAAAAACAGAAAAAAGAGTTAAAAGATAATATTGGTTTTAACCTTCTACTTGTAAACTACTATCAAAAAACTAAACAGATAAAAAGAGGGTTAAAACTTTTAAAGAGCCTCTTAAAACAAAATAGGAATAATATAGATATATATCAAAACTATTTATGGTTTATAATAAATAACAATCTCACAAGAGAGCAAAAAATAGCTCTATATAAATTAATAAAAAATCCAAATTTAAGAAAAAAAGTTGGATTTGGAGCAGTAGTTTTAGCACTTCAACACCAAAAAAGTGATTTAGCTCTAAGATGGATTAAACCAATTTTAAAAAAAAATAGAAAAATAGAGTATGAGATTGTATATAGTGATATTTTACAACTACAAAACAGATACAACCAAGCATATAATATTAGAAAAAGAGTCTTTAAAAGGTTAAAAAAGTTATTAAAAGAGTCAAAAAAGGCTAGAGAAGATAAAAACCTAGTATCTCTATATTTAAGATTTGTAAATATCTTTGTAAAACCCATAGAGAGAAAAAATTTCTACTTTAAAAAATATAAAAAGCTATTTACAAAAAAAGAGTTTGCAAATATTTTAGCTGGAGCATATAGCTACTCAAAGAGCCCTCTAATAGTAGAGGGTTTAAAGAGTAGATATAATCTAAATGAACCTTGGCTAAATCTATATCTTGCTATGAGCCAAAATGATAATGAATTAAAAAGAAAAGCCCTAAAAGATAAGGAGATTCTTCCATTTAGAGATAGAGCAGTTGCTACTTTAGATATTGGAAATATAAAAGAGGCACAAAGTCTAGCTTTTGAAGCTTTTAATGATAATAGGAGAGATAGAGATATATATAAAATATACAAAGGTATAATAGATAAAGAGTTTCCAAGAGGTAAAGTTGAGAATAAATATATAAAACTATCTCAAAATCTCTTTATGATAGAAGATAGAATAAGCTATAGATGGCATCTATATAAAGATATTAAAATTTCTACTTTTCTAAACCAATATAGATATATACCTCTAAACTCAAAAAGCTATTTAGACTCAAAACTTGGCATAATATTTCAAAATAGTTACAAAAAATTTATATGGAACTTTGAAATAGCAAAACATTTTGCAAAAAGAGACTTTATTAGTTCAAGTTTAAATCTAAAGTATAGCTATGGAACATTAAGTTTAAAATTAGGAATAGATAGAAATAAAAAAACTACTCAAAATAATCAGCTAAGAGTATTAGGTATTCAAAATTCAATTAATATTGGTGCAATTAAGAGAATATCAAACCGTTCGGCTATTGGACTATCTTATAAAGCATCAAAATATAAGCATCAAATTTGGCATAATAGTATGGGAAGTTATCAAGAGTTAAGAGTAAATGGAGACTATATCCTAAGGGCTTCATATCCAGATATTAGATTTAACACATACCTTCTAATTAGTAGATTCAAAGATGTAGCCCCACAAAAAGTAAATAAAAATTTAGCAGAGATGGGTTATATGGTTTCTATTGGAGAGAGTAGAAGATATCAACCAAATAGAGATATTAAACCATTTGGAATATTTAATATCTCATATAATAGTAAAAATAGCCTAGGAGCAAATATAACATTTGGATTTTCAAAAAAAGTTTTACAAAAAGATACTCTAAATTTCTCTTTTAACTATAGTAAAAGCATAGATATATTTAATCAATCATACTATGGAATAAATTTAAACTATCTATTTGAATAATACTCAAACCACCCTTTATCTAAACTTCAAACCAAAGCACTATAAAATAGCATTTATAAATAGATAAATAATAATTTTTCCTAAAACCTAAAGTAGTTAGAAAAAAACTACTCTAAAGCTCTATTTTTTAATTATTTTTAGTGGTATAAAATCTAGCCCACTCCTTTTAAAATTGCTGGTCTATTTTTTAATAGACTTCACTCTTATAATCTTATTACATAAAATATTTTATGCTTAAAATCTATATACATAAATGGCTCATTTTTCTCTTTTTTTGATATAATCATCTAAAAAAGGAGTTTTTTATCTTGGAAAAAGATAATAATATACACTTAGTTAAAAAAGTATCTAAAGAGCTTGGTATGACCTATAAAGAGTTAGGAGAAGCTATTGGTTATAGCGAAGGGACTCTTAGAAGAGCAGTATCAAAAAATACTCTTAGTATTCCACTAAAAAAAGCTCTAGAACTATATTTAGAAATAGAAAAACTAAAAGAAAGTAAAAAGAAAATTGAAAAAACAAAAGAACTTATTTCAACATTATTAAAAGAAATATAAAAATAAAAGAGAAAATTTCACTATTTTTTATTGACAAATAGAATTTGTTATATTATAATGCCAAATAAAAAAGGCAAATAAAATGGAACAAAAAAGCCCAAAAGAGATTATAATACATGCTCATACATTCCAAAAATTTATGAAATATGGAAAAGACTACTCAAATTTAATTGCCCTATAC
>Ga0256843_1000934_pt1 | contig 23963 bp, 21 predicted proteins | sample AlvinellametaG_FD_191572 | JGI IMG/M metagenome (GOLD analysis project Ga0256843, IMG submission 191572) | Pompeii worm associated microbial communities from hydrothermal vent at the East Pacific Rise, Pacific Ocean - Alvinella | ecosystem: Host-associated > Annelida > Integument > Unclassified ... | reverse complement strand
TCGTTATGAACTTCTCAAAAGGGCGATTCAATCAATCCTAAATCAAACATACACCGTTGATGAGATAATTGTTGTAGACGATGGCTCAACTGACAATACAAAAGATATTCAAAACGATTTTCCTGAGCTTATTTACATCTATCAAAAAAATAGCGGCGTCTCTGCTGCACGAAATGTTGGCATAAAAAGAGCTAAAAATAAGTGGATAGCCTTTTTGGACTCTGATGATGAGTGGCATAAAGAGAAGCTTGAAAAACAGATGGTATATCATATGCAATATCCAGATATTTTGATGAGCTATACTGATGAGGTCTGGATACGAGATGGTAAAAAGGTGAAAATTCCTAAGAAATATAGAAAAATAGGTAAAGATGCCTTTGTAGAAAACCTCTCTTACTGTAACATTGCTCCATCATCTGTTATGATGCATAAAAAACTTTTTGAGGAGTTTGGACTTTTTGATGAAAGTTTCAGAGTCTGTGAAGATTACGATATGTGGCTTAGAATTTCAAGTGAAGAAAAAGTTGGACTTATCCCTGAAAAACTAATCAATAAATATGCAGGACATGATGAACAGTTGGGTTTTAGGAAAGATATGGATCTTTTACGAATAGATATACTCAAAAAAAATCTTCTTCAGATCAAAAGAAGAAAAAAACAGATAGAAACAGAACTCAATGCTAAACTTTTCAACCGTTCTAAAGTGAAAAAAGAGCATAATAAATAAAATGATTTTGGAGAAGATTGGTGAAAAATGATAAAAAGATTTGTATAGTAGGTTTAGGTTATGTAGGTTTGCCTCTAGCCCATGCCTTTAGTGAGAAATATAAGGTTATTGGTCTCGATATAAACAAAGAAAGAATAGATGAACTTAAAAACGGTTTTGACAGAACTTTAGAGCTTACAGAAACCCAGGTAAAAGAGGCTATTGCTAATGGTATGGAATTTATTAGTGATATTAAAGATGCAAAAGAGTGTAATGTTTTTGTTGTTACAGTACCGACACCCATAGATAATGAAAATGAACCAGATCTTACTCCATTAATAAAATCTTCACAAGCTGTAGGTACTGTCTTAAAAAAAGGTGATATAGTCATCTATGAGTCAACTGTATATCCCGGTGTAACAGAAGAGGTGTGTGTACCAGAGCTACAGAAGGAAAGTGGGCTCAAGTTTAACGAGGATTTCTTTTGTGGTTACTCTCCAGAACGTATCAACCCAGGTGATAAAGAGCATACTGTCACGAAGATCTTAAAAATTACCTCGGGTTCAACTCCTCAAATCGCCAAAGAGGTCGATGAACTCTATAAAAGTATCATTACAGCAGGTACTCATTTAGCACCGACCATAAAAGTAGCAGAGGCTGCCAAGGTTATTGAAAATACCCAAAGAGATGTTAACATCGCTTTGATGAATGAGCTTGCAATGATCTTTGATGTGATGGGAATCGATACAAACGCAGTACTAGAAGCTGCTGCTACAAAGTGGAACTTTATAAAACTCTCTCCAGGTTTAGTAGGTGGGCACTGCATAGGTGTTGACCCATACTATCTCACTCATAAAGCACAAGCTCTTGGATACACACCAAACTTAATTCTTGGTGCAAGACAAATTAACAATGGTATCAGCAAGTTGATAGCAGATAAAGCTATTAAGTACATGATAAAAGCAGATAAAAAACTTAACGGTGCAAATGTACTTGTAATGGGTGTGACATTTAAAGAGAACTGCCCTGATATGAGAAACACTAAAGTGGTTGATATTATTAGTGAACTGCAAGATTATGAGTGTAATGTAGAGGTCTATGACTACTGGGTAGATAAGAGTGATAAAGAGAGTAAAGAGCTACCTTTTATAGAGGAGTTGCCATTGGGAAGCCATAAGTATGATGCAGTGATTGTAGCTGTGGGGCATGATAAGTTTAAAGAGATGAGTATGGCAGAGTATGAGTCACTCTGTAGTGAGCCACCTATTATCATTGATGTAAAAGGTGTTGTAGAAAAACCGACATGGAGACTGTAGTAATGAGTAAAAATTTTGCACTAATTGGAGCAGCTGGATATATTGCACCAAGACATATGAAAGCTATTAAAGAGACAGGAAACAATCTTGTTGTTGCTTATGATCCCTATGATGGTATTGGTATTATGGATAGTAACTTCCCTCAGGCTGACTTTTTTACAGAAGCGGAGCGATTTGAGGACTTCCTTACGCAGTATAAGCGTAACAACACTTTAGATTATATCAGCATTGCCTCTCCAAACTATCTACATAAAAGTCACATCCGTCTGGCACTCCAAGCGGGAGCTGATGCTATCTGTGAGAAGCCACTTGTACTTAACCCTGCAGATATTGATGAACTCAAAGTAGTTGAGAAAGAGACAGGTAAAAAGGTCTATAACATCTTACAGCTGCGTCTGCACCAATCTATCATCGAGTTAAAAGAGAGAGTTACCAAAGAGCTTCAAGCAAATCCAGATAAGATCTATGATATCGACCTTACATACCTTACGAGCCGTGGGAAATGGTACTTTGAGTCATGGAAAGGTAAAGAGGATAAGTCTGGTGGAATTGCCTCAAACATAGGTGTGCATTTTTATGATATGCTCTGCTGGATATTTGGGGATGTTGAAGAGAACATTGTTCATGTAAAAACAGCAGATACAAATGCAGGCTACTTTAAACTTAAAAATGCAACAGTGAGATGGTTTTTATCAGTAAATTATGACTATATCCCAGATGAGATAAAAGCAAGTGGAATGCGAACATACCGCTCTATTACCGTAGATGGTGATGAGATAGAGTTTAGCGGTGGTTTTACTGACCTACATACAAAAAGCTATGAGCACATCTTAAGTGGTGGCGGCTTTGGTCTGGATGAAGCCTATGGTTCTATTAGAACAGTCTCTACGATCAGAAATCTCCCTGCTATAGGATTAGAGGGTGATTATCATCCTTTTTGTGAAAAGGTAGTAAAGTAGATGGCAGCTTATTTTGCACATGAGTCATCATATATTGATGATAAGGTGGAGATTGGAGATGATACAAAGATATGGCACTTCTGCCATATCTTGTCTCAGACAAAGATAGGATCAAACTGCTCTTTTGGGCAAAACTGTGTTGTAGGTCCAAAGGTAAGTGTCGGTAATGGCGTAAAGGTACAAAATAATGTCTCTATCTATGAAGGAGTAGAGATAGAAGACGATGTCTTTTTGGGTCCCTCTATGGTCTTTACAAATGTTATTAACCCACGTGCATTTATTCAGCGTAAAGAGGAGTTTAAAAAGACACTGCTTAAGCATGGCTGCTCCATAGGTGCCAATGCAACGATAGTGTGTGGTGTAACCATAGGAGAGTATGCACTCATTGGAAGCGGTGCTGTAGTAAACAGAGATGTCAAGCCTCACGCACTGATGGTGGGTGTCCCTGCAAAACAAATAGGCTGGGTAGGCATAAGTGGTAATACTTTAGAGTTTGTAAACAATAAAGCAGAAGATGAGTATGCAACTTATGAGCTTGCAGGTGAAGAGTTGAAGATGAGTAAAAAATAATGAAGATAGACTTTGCAAACTTACAATACCAGTACCAACTCTATAAAGATGAGATAGATAGTGCTATTCATGCAGTACTTGATAAGTCAAACTACATCATGGGTGAAGAGGTACATCAGATAGAAGAGAGCTTACAAGAGTTTACAGGTGCCAAGCATGCCATAACATGTAGTAGTGGTACAGATGCACTGCTACTTGCTATGATGGCACTTGATATTAAACCGGGTGATGAGATAATCACTACCCCTTTTACTTTTATCGCTACTGCAGAGACCATAGCCTTTTTAGGTGCTAAACCTGTATTTGTAGATATAGATGAGAAAACATATAATATAGACTCATCAAAGATAGAAGAAAAAATTACTTCAAAAACAAAAGCGATCATTCCAGTAAGTCTTTATGGACAACCAGCAGATATAGATGCTATTCAAACTATAGCAGATAAACATAACTTAAAAGTTATCATAGATGGTGCACAGAGTTTTGGAAGTACCTATAAAGGAAAAACAGACTCAAACTTTGGGGATATCTCGACAACAAGCTTTTTCCCAGCCAAACCACTTGGATGCTTTGGTGATGGGGGTGCAGTATTTACTAACAACGATGAACTTGCAGTAAAAATCAAAAGCTTAAGAGTTCACGGACAATCAAAACGTTACCATCATAAATACATCGGTATGGGTGGAAGAATGGATACAATCCAGTGTGCAGTAGTCAATGTAAAACTCAAGCACTACAAAAAAGATCTCTCACTTAGACAAGAAGTTGCGAGTAAATATACACAAGCCCTCAAAGATAAAGATCTGATACTTCCGTTTGTAGAAAAAGAGAGAACATCAGCATGGGCACAATACTCAGTACGAGTACAAAACAGAGATGAACTCCAAACAAAACTCAAAGAAGCAGGCATTCCAACAGCAGTACACTACCCAATGCCACTGCACTTGCAAGAAGTATTTGCGTACTTAGACTATAAAAAAGGTGACTTTCCTATTTCTGAGAAAGTAAGTGGGGAGATTATGAGTTTGCCTATGAATCCTTACTTGAGGGATAATGAAATAATATATATAGGTGAAAATATATAAATGAAAAGAGTTCTTCTAGTATTTGGAACAAGACCAGAAGCAATAAAAATGGCTCCCTTAGTAAAAGTACTCAAAGAAGATAAAGAATTAGATGTAAAAGTATGTGTAACAGCCCAACACAGAGAGATGTTAGATCAAGTACTTGACCTTTTTGATATAACTCCTGAGTATGATCTAAACTTAATGAAACCAGGACAAGATCTCTATGATATTACCGCAAATGTATTGCTTGGTATGAAAGATGTACTAAGTGACTTTAAACCAGATGTAGTACTTGTTCATGGTGATACAACTACAACAAGTGCAACAGCACTCTCATCTTTTTACCAAAAGATAAAAGTAGGGCATGTTGAAGCAGGTCTAAGAACTGGAGATATCTACTCCCCATGGCCAGAAGAGGCAAACAGACAGATTACTGGTGTACTTGCAAACTACCACTTTGCTCCAACCGAGACAAGTAAAGCCAATCTACTAAAAGAGAACAAAGATAGTAACAACATCATAGTAACTGGAAACACGGTAATAGATGCACTTTTCATGGCTCTTCAAAAGATAGAGAGTGATAAAACACTAGAGTCTAAGATTATCTCTGAAATAGCATCACAGTATCCACTCCAAGAAGATAAAAAGATTATCTTAGTTACTGGACATAGACGAGAGAACTTTGGTCAAGGTTTTATAAATATCTGTAACTCTTTAAAAACATTAGCTCTTAATAATTCAGATATTGACATTGTTTACCCAGTACACCTAAACCCAAATGTACAAAAACCGGTAAAAGAGATTCTTGCAGGTGTAGATAATATCTACCTCATAGACCCACTACAGTATGAGCAGTTCATATATATGATGAACAGATCGTATTTCATCATCACAGATAGTGGTGGAGTACAAGAAGAGGCTCCTAGCCTTGGTAAACCTGTACTTGTTATGCGTGACACAACAGAGAGACCAGAAGCTGTAGAAGCTGGTACTGTAAAGCTTGTTGGTACAGACCCTGAGGTTATCATCACTGAAGCTCAAAAGCTACTTGATGATAAAGAAGAGTATGAGAAGATGAGTAAAGCCCATAACCCTTATGGTGATGGAAAAGCTTCCCAAAGAATAGTTGAATTTTTAAAAGAGAGAGTATAAATGAGTAAAAAAGTATGTGTAATAGGGCTTGGATACATTGGTCTGCCAACGGCTGCACTGTTAGCAAATAGAAATTGTGATGTTCATGGCGTTGATGTTGTACAATCAACGGTAGATACTATCAATAAAGGTAAGATTCATATAGTAGAACCTGAACTAGATACTTTTGTAAAAGCTGCAGTAAATAGTGGTAAACTCAAAGCTGACACTAAACCTACTGAAGCAGATATATTTATCATTGCTGTTCCTACACCTTTTCATGAAGGCTATGTACCAAATATTGACTATGTGGTCTCTGCTACAAAAGCAATAGCTCCCTATGTAAAAGAGGGCAATATTGTAATACTTGAATCTACGAGTCCAGTAGGAACTACAGATAAAGTAGAGGAGGTACTCAAAGAAAACGGTGTGGATACTTCAAAAGTTTACATAGCACACTGTCCTGAACGTGTTCTTCCTGGTCAAATCATGCGTGAGCTCGTTGAAAACGACAGAATAGTAGGTGGTACAACTCCTGAAGCTACGCAAAAAACTGTAGAGTTTTATAAAACATTTGTAAGTGGTGAAGTACTCTCTACGACTGCAAGAACTGCAGAGATGGCAAAACTTACTGAAAACAGCTTTCGAGATGTAAACATAGCATTTGCAAATGAGTTGAGTATGCTTTGTGATACATTTGACATAGATGTATGGGAGCTCATCTCTTTAACAAACAGACACCCAAGAGTCAATGTACTCCAACCCGGTGCTGGAGTAGGGGGACACTGTATAGCAGTTGACCCATGGTTCATCGTTCACGCTGCTAAAGAGGCAAAAACAGAAGCAAAGATCATAAAAACTGCAAGAGAAGTAAATACTTATAAGACTGAATGGGCAATAGAAAAGATAAAAAATGCTGCACTTGAGTTTGAAAACAAAAACGGAAGAAAAGCAAAGGTAGCATGTATGGGACTTGCTTTTAAACCAGACATAGATGACTTAAGAGAGTCACCGGCACTCTACATCACAAAAAGATTACTCTCTGAGGGTGTTGATGTCTTAGCAGTTGAGCCAAACATTAAGACTCATAATGAATTTGAGATAGTAGAATATGCTAAAGCTATAGAAGAAGTTGATATAATAAGCTTTTTAGTCGCTCATAAAGAGTTTAAAGAGTTAGATATAGGCAATAAGATAGTTTTAGATTTTTGTGGTATTAAATAATATAAGTAGTAAGGATAAATATGTTTAACAATAAAAATATACTCATAACAGGTGGTACAGGGAGTTTTGGGAAGAAATATACAGAAATAATCCTCTCAAAATATAAACCTAATAAAATAATTATATACAGTCGTGATGAACTAAAACAGTATGAGATGGCACAATCATTTAATTCTGAATGTATGAGATATTTTATAGGTGATGTGAGAGATGCTAAGCGTTTAGAAGAGGCAATGCATGGTGTTGATTATGTTATTCACGCTGCAGCATTAAAACATGTTCCTGTTGCTGAATACAATCCTATGGAGTGTATAAAAACAAATATTGATGGTGCTCAAAATGTAATAGAGGCAGCTCTTAAGAATGAAGTGGAAAAAGTAATAGCACTCTCGACAGATAAGGCATCAAGTCCTATTAATCTTTATGGAGCAACTAAACTTGCATCAGATAAGCTTTTTGTAGCTGCAAACAATGTGGTAGGGGCAAGGAAAACAAGATTTGCAGTCGTACGTTATGGAAATGTTGTCGGTAGTCGTGGTTCTGTTGTGCCATTTTTTAAAAAATTGATAGATGAAGATGCAAAAGAATTGCCCATAACTCATGAAGATATGACTCGATTTTTAATTACTTTAGAAAATGGGGTAAAATTTGTTCTTAATAACTTTGAAAGAATGCATGGTGGAGAGATTTTTATACCAAAAATTCCATCTATGAAAGTTACAGAGTTAGCTAAAGCAATGGCCCCAGATTTACCTCACAAAATAATAGGTATTCGTCCTGGTGAGAAGATGCATGAAGTAATGATAACAGCGGATGATAGAGTAATAGAGTTTGATGATTACTATGTAATAACTCCAACAATCCAATTTAGTCATTTAGTTGACTTTACAAAAAATGCTTTGGGAGAAGAAGGAAAAGATATAGGTATAGGTTTTGAATATAATTCAGGCAATAATACTGAGTGGCTTACTCGTGAGCAGTTTTTAGAGATGGCAAAAGAGTTTTTATAATGAACTTTATTCCTTACGGTAAACAATCTATTACACAAGAAGATATAGAAGCTGTTGTTGAAGTGTTGCACTCTGATTACCTTACAACAGGACCAAAAGTAAAAGAGTTTGAAGATGCTATAGCCTCGTATTGTGGAGCTTCTTATTGTGTGGCAGTTTCAAATGGTACAGCTGCTTTGCATCTTATCTCTTTGGTATTACTGAACAAAGATGATAAGGTTCTTACAACTCCAAACTCTTTTTTAGCAACATCCAACAGCATTTTGTATGCAAAAGCGAAGCCTGTGTTTGTTGATATATCTGAAGATGGTAACATTGATTTGGATAAATGTGAGGAAATTCTAAAAAAAGATAGCTCAATAAAAGCACTATATGGTGTGGCATTTAGTGGAAATATGCTTAATCAAGAGAAGCTCCGTTATATAAAAGAAACATATGAGATTGTAATATTGGAAGACAATGCACATGCAATAGGTGCTGAGTATGATGGTATAAAAGCAGGTAGTTGTGTGAACTCTGACGCTAGTATTTTTTCTTTTCACCCTGTTAAACACCTTACAACTGCTGAGGGTGGAGCAATTACAACTAACTCAAAAGAGATTTATGAAAAACTTCTTGTGTTAAGAAATCATGGTATGGTGAAAACATCAGATATGAAACCTTGGGAGTACGCAATGAGAGAGCTTGGGTTTAACTATCGTATAACAGATATGCAGTGTGCATTGGGTATCTCTCAACTTAAAAAACTTCCATCATTTATTCAAAAAAGAAAAGAGATAGCAAAGTTTTATGATGAAGTATTAAAATATACTCCTATAAAGCCACTTTACACTTTTAATGGGAAATCATCTTACCACCTTTATGTCGTTCAAGTAGATTTTACGAAACTTTCTATTTCAAAAGAAGAGTTTTTTATTAAGATGAAAGAAAAGAGTATAGGATTACAATTGCATTATATGCCTATAAACAGACAGCCATATTACAAGGATTTAGGTTATGGTGATGAAGATATGCCTGTGATGTATCAGTACTACAAAGAGTGCTTTTCTTTGCCGATATATCCTCGCTTAAGTGATACAGAACAAAAGTATGTAGTTAATACTCTTTTTGAGGTTTTAAATGTCAGATAAAAAAGCAATTGCTATTATTCCAGCTAGAGGTGGAAGTAAACGTATACCTAAGAAAAATATTAAACTTTTCCATGGTAAACCTCTTATAGCTTACTCCATTGAAAATGCTAGAAAGTCTGGACTTTTTAAGAGAGTTATAGTTTCTACAGATGATGAGCAGATTGCAAAAGTTGCAAAAGAGTATGGTGCAGAGGTGCCTTTTATGCGCTCTGCAAAATTTTCTGATGATTTTGCTAGCAGTGTTGATGCCGTCAATGAGACAATTAAAAGACTTCAAGAGAGTGGAGAGGTTTTTGAATATGTCTGTACCATCTATGCAACGGCCCCTCTTTTAGAGATTGAGTATTTAAAAGAGGGGTTTGAAAAACTCAAAAACTCTGACGCACGGGTTGCTTTTAGTGTGACATCTATGCCTTTCCCAATACAGAGAACTTTTAAAATTACCAAAGATGGACGTTGCGAAATGTTTTGGCCCGAATATTATAGAACGCGTTCTCAAGATTTAGAAGAAGCATATCAAGATGCTGGACAGTTTTATTGGGAGAGAGTTCACGTAGAGTCAAAAGATGTTTTTTTTGGTAGTGAGTCAATCCCCATCGCTCTACCACGACATTTAGTTCAAGATATAGATACTTTAGAAGATTGGAAAAGAGCTGAAGTGATGTATGAGGTTTTACATCAAGACAGATTTGATGAATGGAATCGCCTAAAAAAACAGTTACATCATAAAGAAAAGATCATAGATTTCTATCAAGGAAATGTTTACTTTATGTCGATTGGAAAAAATATTGGTCATGAAGTTTACGGAAAAGAAAAATTATTTTTAAGACCTGTATTAGTATATAAAAAATTAACAAAAACAACATTTTTAGGTATACCTTTAACCTCTCAGAAGAAAGAAGGAAGTTATTTTTTTCAGTTTTCTTATAAAAAAGAAAAAGCCTCTACAGCAATGTTACACCAAATGAGAGTTTATGATATAAGAAGAAGTGAATACTTAAGTGGAAAAGTAAGTAAAAAAACTTTTGAAAATTTAACACGTAAAGTAGAAGAGTTTATAATTACCTCTTCTAAAAAGAAGAGGAATGCCGACAAAGGGCTAAATAGATGAAAATTATAACACAAAAGAGCAACAATGTCAAAAGCTAAAACTATTCTCTTTAGAGCAGATTCTTCTTCTACTATTGGTACTGGACATATTATGCGAGACCTTGTTTTAGCACAAAAGTATGCCAAAAAAGGGGCAAAAGTCATTTTCGCTACACAAGAACTCAACGGAAACATCAACTATAAAATAGATGATGCAGGTTTTGAGCGCGTAGTAGTTAAGAGCAATTCTAAAAAAGAACTTGTATGTCTAATTAAAAACCTCTCTATTGATTTACTTATTATCGACCATTATGGTATTAGATATAAAAAAGAGAAGTATATAAAAGAAAAAACAGGTGTTAAGATCTTAAGTTTTGATGATACCTATGAAAAACACTATTGTGATATATTACTGAACCATAATATTAGTGCACAGAAAACAAGATATAAAAAACTTGTTCCACAAAATTGTACAATAAAATGTGGTAAAAAATATACTTTATTAAGAGATGAATTTTATAAGGAAAAAAATAAAAAATATAAAAAAAATGAAAAAATAACAACTATTTTTCTGTCAATGGGTGGGGCAGATACTGCTAATCTAAATATAAAAATTTTAAAGATATTAGAAAAGTTTGATAATATAAGAGTGAATCTTGTTACAACATCTGCAAATAGATATCTTCAAAAACTTCAGAGATATTGTATTAAGAAAGAGAATGTTATTTTACATATTAATTCTAATAAAGTAGCAAAATTAATGGCAAAAAGTGATTTTGCTATAATTACTCCAAGCGTTACTGTTAATGAAGTTATATTTATGAATTTGGATTTTATAGCTATTAAAACAGCGACGAATCAAATGGACTTTACAAAATATTTAGAAAATAAACAATATACTGTTTTCTACGAGTTTAAGAAAAAATCTTTTAAAAATGAAATAAATAAATTACTAGGAGTTAAAACATATGTTTAGAAAAATAAAAGGTTTGAAATACCCTGATGAGTATTTTGTAAAATTTTTTTTTAAAAATAATTTACATAAAAAAAATAATTTAAAATATTTAGAATTTGGTTGTGGTAATGGTAGTAATTTAATGCTGCCATACCAATATAATGGAAACTCTATTATTGGTATTGATTATAATGAAAGTTTAATTGAAGATGCTAAGTATAATTTTAATTTATTTGATAATAATTCATATAAGTATATATTTCATGCAGATGATATGAAATCTTTTGTTAAGAGAAATCAGGAAATAAAAGCTGATGTTTTAATTTTGGCATCAGTAATTTACTATATTTCAAGAAATGACTTTATAATGTTTTTAGAAGAGATGAAAAAGAATGATTTTTTGAATAGTAATATTCCATTTTATATTAGGATTCGTACTAAGAAAGATTTTAGATATGGATATGGAAAACAAATAAGTCCTAATCGATATAAAATGCCAGAAATAAGTATTACTGGTGAGAATAATGCAGAAATTGAATTTTACAATGAATCAGAGATTATAGATATATTAAAAGAAAAATTAAATTTAAGAAATTATAAAGTTTTTCATCTAGATAATCAAAATGAACATGATAATAATATAATATTAAATTCAGATATTGTAATATGGGGTACTATTAATTGAAGGTAGCAATTATGCAGCCAACATTTAATCCATGGCTTGGATATTTTGATTTAATTGACTATGTTGATAAGTTTATATTTTTAGATAATGTACAATTAAATCAACAAAGTTGGCAAACAAGAAATAAAATTAAAGTACAGAATAAAGAATTTTTATTTACCTTACCAATACAAAAACATATTTCTAAAAAAGAGTTAATGATTAAAGATACGTTACTAGACTTTAGAAAGTTTGATTTTAGAAAAAAATTATTAAAAACAATAGAGCAAAATTATACAAAAGCAAGGTGTTTTCATGAAGTACATGCATTTATAAAAGAGATTATTTTATATGATACGGTCTATTTATCCCAATATAATATCAATATAATCAATAAAATAGTACATAAAATAGGTATTAATACAAAACTTATATTATTATCTGAAACAGATTTTTGTCAAGAAGAATCAAAGGGAGATTTAGTATTGAAAATTTGTCAATATTTTAATACTACTCAATATATTTCTCCACTTGGTTCAAAAGAGTATTTAAATAAAGTAAAAGATCAATTTATACAAAATAATATCCAAATATATTATCAATATTATAAACATCCAGTATATAGACAATTAGGAAGTGAGTTTATTCAATATCTAGGTATTTTTGATTTACTTTATAATGAAGGTTTTGAAAATAGTCGTAAAATTATAATAGGTGGGAGAAATTATGAAAATCGGTAGTTTTGATTTTGACAAAAATGGAACTTATATAATAGCTGAATTAAGTGCTAACCATAATGGTAATATAAATATTGCAAAAGAGAGTATAAAAGCAGCGAAAGAGATAGGTGCTAATGCTATTAAACTGCAAACATATACAGCAGATACCCTAACACTTGATTGTAAAAAGAGTGATTTTATGATAGATGGTGGTACATTATGGGATGGAAAGAGTTTATATGATTTATATAAAGAAGCATATACTCCATGGGAATGGCATAAGGAACTTTTTGATTATGCACGAGAGATAGGTATAGATATTTTTTCGAGTCCATTTGATAAAAGTGCAGTAGATTTTTTAGAACAGTTCAATCCATCAGCCTATAAAATCGCCTCTTTTGAGATAACAGACTATGAACTTATCAGATATACTGCCTCTAAATTAAAACCTATTATTATTTCTACGGGAATAGCAACGATAGAAGAGATTCAAGATGTAGTTGATATTTGTAGAGAAGTTGGTAATGAAAATATTATTCTATTGAAATGTACCTCTGCATATCCTGCACCACTAGAAGAAGCAAACTTAAAAATGATACCAAGTTTAGCTGAGACTTTTAATGTAGTGAGTGGTTTTTCTGATCATACTCTTGGATCTACTGCTCCTATTGTTGCGGTGACACTTGGTGCTAAAGTCATAGAAAAACACTTTATTCTTGATAAGTCTATTGGTGGAGCAGATGCTGATTTTTCTATGAATAAAGAAGAATTTCTACAAATGATACAAGCTATTAGAAATACTGAAAAGCTTTTAGGAAGTATTAATTATTCGATGACTAAGAAGAAACAAGAATCCCGTCGTTTTTCTCGTTCTTTATATGTTGCACAAGATATTAAAAAAGGTGAGTTTTTTACTGAAAATAATATACGAAGTGTTAGACCTGGTTACGGTATGCATCCAAAATATCTTAAAGATATTTTAGGAAAAAGAGCACAAAAAGATTATGAATTTGGAGATAGGTTTGAATAAAATAGATATTCTAAATCTAGAATGGCCAAACAGTGACAGAGATTTACATATTGTTACACCAATTTTAATATATTTACAAAAAAAATATAATCTTTCTTTTCATACAAAATCTATTTTTAATGGATATTATTATTTAATTAAATATAAACCAAAAATATTAATCATTTCAAATTTTCAAGGCTCACAATTAAATAATAATATTGTTAAATTAGCTTATAAGATGAACATAAAGGTTATTACTGCTATTTCTGAGGGTAATATAAAAGAAGAGGAAACTGATGAGTTTTTATGGGGATGGAATAAAAATAAAATATTACATGTGAATAAAATACTTTTATGGAGTAAAAGAAGTGAAAGTATTTTTGTATCAAAATATCCATTTTTACAAGGAAAGTTAATAACTACAGGGGCAACAGGTTTTGATAGATATAGGTTATTGAATTTTATGTCGAAAGAAGAATTTTTAAGAAAAGACAATTTACAATACAAAAAAATTATAGGTATTGCAGCATGGGGATTTGATCATTTGTTTGGAACCTATTATGAAAATCATGAAGAACATTATTTAGATGTGTATGGTAATGAACAGATAGAGATACATAGAGCTGATTTGTTTAAACTTCAAAAAATATATAAACAACTCATTGAAAACAATCAAGATATTTTATTTATTTTAAGATATCATCCTGGTACTATAGATTTTGAAAAAAATGAGTTTTTTGGTCTTGAAAAGTATGAAAATGTATTAATTTCCAATAAATATACCAATAATCACTATCAAATAAGTGATTTAATAAATATCTCTGATCTATGGATAGGCTATGAAACCACAACTGCTTTGGAAGCTTGGCTATTAGGTAAACAGACTTTTTTGATTAATCCGACAAGAAGTGATTTTGTACGGGAAAATGTACATAGAGGATCCCCCATTGTAAAGACTGTTCTAGAGGCTCAAGAACTCATTGATGAATATTTTGCTAATGGAACTATCAAACGTTTCGAAGAACTTGATCATGAAAGAGAAAAGATTATAAAAGATGTCATCGAGTATGGAGATGGAAAAAATCATCAAAGAGCAGCGGAAGAGATCATAAAAGTTTTGAATGAACCAGCTAAAAATGTAAATTATGGATATAAAGTTTATAAAGAGGCACTCAAGCAACTCTTCAAATTATTCCTTTCAAAAACTATTATGAAAAAACGATGGCCAGAACTACACTATAAGAGTGATTTTGCAAAAACATATCAAGAAATGTATCATAAAGCCATAAATGTTTAAAGTTATATTAGAGCATGCTCCAAAATATATTGGAGCATCTAGTTTTGCAACTATTGTTACTGTTTTAATGACAAAATATTATACATTTGTATTCTCGCCTGCAGAATTTGGAATTTTATCATTATATTTGATTATGTTTAATTATATAAAAACTTTTGTCTCTCTTACAATGGACAGTAGTGCAACAAGATTTTATTTTGATTATCGGCATACTAGACGTGATGAGTATTTAAGTACTATCTTTTGGTTTATTAGTATTATTGCAGTAGTTACACTGATACTAGGAATAATATTTAAGCATCCAATATCTAACTGGATAGCACCAAATAGTGAGATAATATATCTTGTGACATTGGTAAGTGGTATTGCTGCCGTATATGTAAGTTTTTTAACTAGAATACTTTTTAATGAGCATAAATCAACATCTGTATTAAAACATAGTATTTTCCAAACTGTAATAAATCATTTGTCTTCTGTAATATTTATTTCAATATTTCATATGGGTATTTTTGGAAGAATGAGTGGACAAGGGTTAGGATATATCTTAAATATTTTTACTTTAATGAAAGAGTTTTATACACAAAATCTATTTAGATTGCAAAAAATATTTAATAAAGCAATGGCTAAAGAGACTTTTATGCTTGCTCTTCCTGGAATTATTGCCTCTTTTCAAAATGTATTATTTATCTATATGGATAGAATATTTATAAAACATTTTATGGGTGATGCATCTGTTGGTGTATATACTTTAGGGTATATGCTTGGACAAGGACTTTCAATGGTTTATGAAGCTATATCACAAGCTATGTTGCCAAAAGTTTACAGTGATATGAATGAAGATTATGATAAGGCAATTGAGGAATTGGAGAGTTTTTCATACAAGTACTATGCTGGTTTGGTTATAATTACGGTAGTTATTTCTTTATTTAGTCCATTGATTGTTAGTTTATTGTCTAATGACAATTATAGTGATGCTTCATTAGTCATGCCTTTTGTTATGGCAGGTTTTATGATGGGTGGATTTTATAAAATACCATCATTGATTCTCGGATACCATAAAATTGTTTGGTTTTATCCATTCTTATCAGCTTTCTCATTTGGGACAAATGCATTGCTTAATTGGTGGTTGATTCCTCTATATGGTATTGTTGGAGCAGGTTTTGCTAGTTTTATAGGTCTTTTTTTATACTCTATTGTTTTACAAATTTTAAGTTTTAAATATATGAGTAAAGAATATAAAAAAAGAACTATTTTTAGTTATAGTAGTATTTTTATACTTTTATTAATATTTTTTATAAAGGCTTTTTAAAAGATGTGTGGAATAACAGGTTTTTTTTCATTTAAAAATAAAGTTGATACAAATAAATATTATAAGGCACATCTTAAAATATCTCATCGAGGTCCTGATGATGAAGGATTTATCTATAAAAATAGTCAAAATAAGATAGAAAGTCTTATAGGTGATGATACGGTAGAAGAACTGCAGTCGACAAAAGAGTATCTTTATACGAAAGAAGCATCTTCACTTATATGCGGTCATAGGAGATTAAGTATTATTGATCTTACATCTCATGGACATCAGCCAATCTATTTTGAAGATCTTTATTTAGTTTATAATGGTGAAATATATAACTATATAGAGTTGCGAGATGAACTCAAAGAGTTGGGGTATATATTTGAAACAGATAGTGATACAGAGGTTTTTTTGAAGGCCTACCATTGTTGGGGGATTGAAGCTTTTAATAAATTCAATGGTATGTGGGCTAGCGCTATTTATAATAAAAAAGAAGACACTCTTTTATTAACTCGTGATAGATTCGGTATTAAGCCTCTTTATTACTCTTTTTCAGACAATAATTTTATATTTGGCAGTGAGATTAAGTTTGTAGCTTCATTTATGGAAGAATTATTTGCAAATGAGCAAATGGTTTATGAATATTTACGGTTTAATTATCTTGATCATAGTAAGCAAACTCTTTTTAAAGATATTTTTCAGTTAGAACCAAACAGTTATATGATTTTTTCCAAAAAGGGTATTGAAACGAAACATTATTGGAAACTAGGAGAGAAAAAAGATATAGATAAAAAACAAATAGAATCATATTTAAATCATTCTATTGAGCTTCGAATGCGATCAGATGTCGAAGTTGGCTCACTTTTAAGCGGAGGAATTGATTCTTCGACAATATTGGGAATTATAAATAATAAAAAATATAGTGATAAATTCCAAACTTTTTCTGCAGTTTTTAATGAAAAAGCTTTTAGTGAAAAACAGTATATTGATAAATTTGAAGCTAAAAATCTTACTCTGCAAAAGCACTTTATTTATCCAAATGTAAATGAGCTTATTGAAAATATAGATGAAATTATCTATACACAAGAGGAACCTTTTCGAAGTTTAGCTGTTTTTTCTCAACATGAAATATATAAATATATTCATCAAAGAACAAATGTCACTGTTCTTTTAAATGGACAAGGAGCAGATGAGATTTTTACGGGTTATACGGGTTATTATTATACTTATCTTCTAGAGCTTTTACGAAGATTTGATTTAAAATCATTTAAACGTGAATTTAAAGCATTTCAAAAAAATAGAAACTTATCTACACTGCTGCTTATAAAACAGTTGATAATTCATCTAATAACTACTTTCGTTCAGTCTCCAGACAAGTATAAAATTTTTAACAAAAAATTCAAACAAATTCAAAAAAGGTCTAAATACAAAGACCTTTTAAAAGAGAATTTGTGGCAAAGTTTGACATTTTCTGCATTAAGAGAGTATCTTAGATATGAAGATCGGAATTCTATGAAGTTTTCATTAGAGAGTCGATTACCTTTTTTAGATTTTACTTTAGTGGAAAGTGCTTTTTCATTAGATGATAGTTATAAGATTAGAGATGGACTTTCAAAAGTTGTACTTAGAGAGATTGCCGAAGGTAAAATTCCACAAGAAACACTTGATAGAAAAGATAAAATGGGATTTGTCTCTCCTCAAGAAGAGTGGCAAAAGACTATTTTAAAAGAGGAGTTTGATAAAACTTTTAAAGAAATAGCGAAAGAGGGAATTTTTAAATTTATTAATCATCAACAAATAGATGATATTTATAATAGGTATAGAGCTAATAATTTTAATGACTGGGCATTTATCTGGAGAATTTATTGTTTATATAGATGGAAAAAAGTTTGGAGTATACGAGATTGAAAAATATATTAATAATTGCTTATAGATTCCCTCCTATGGGTGGTATTGGAACAAGACGGTGGGCAAAATATGCAAAGTATTTAGCTAAATTAGGCTATAAAGTTCATGTAATAACTATTCAATATGATAGAGTAGATGCCATGAACTGGTTGTATGATATAGAAGACAATAATAATATTGTTGTTCATAGAGTTAAATCAGGATATCCTCTATGGTTAATGTATACATCAAAAAACAAATATATTAACTTTATCCAAAAAGCTTTAAATTTAGTGCTAAAAAGAACATTTTTTTATATGGATATTGCTCAAAACTGGGGTAAATATATGTTGCCAAAGGCAAAGAAAATTATTGCTGAAAATAACATTGACAATGTTATTGTAACAAATCCTCCTCCATCAGTTAGTTATATAAGTACTTATTTGAAAATTGAATTGCCACAAATAAATTTAATACAAGATTTTAGGGATAGTTGGAATGATGATATCGATTATGCTTTTCCTGGTACTTTAAAGTTTTTTTGGCAAAAAGAGAAATCTGCTTATATGGAATGGTTTGTTGTAAATCATAGTGATTATATTGTCAATGTAACAGAGGATATTACAAAAAGAACAAAAAACAAATTTAAACAATACCGTGATAAATTTTTGACAATATATAATGGCTTTGATAGAGATGATATACTAAATTTAGAGTCTATCTCTCAGAAGAGTAGTAAAGTGAGAATTATTTATGCTGGAGGTTTGGGTTTAGGGCGTATTAAAGCTCTAGAGTTAATAATGGACATTTTACTTGATATGCCACTGTCAGAATTAGAAAAACTGGAAATTAATATATATACATCATTTGATACTCAGAAATTAGATGAAAAGTATAATAGACTTCTAGGTAGTGTCATTAAGTTTCACAAGCTTGTAGCACCAAGTCAGATTTTTAAAGAGATAGCTCTACATGATTATGCATTATCAATAAACTCACCGATGTATCCATATGCTTTTGGCACGAAGATTTTTGATTATATGATGCTAAATAAAAAAATTATACATATATCAAATGAGGGAGAATTATCCCAAGTATTAAGAGACTCCAAGCAACTTGTTGCAAATTATGAAAAAGATAATATACGTGAAATATTTAATATAACAATGTTAAATCAAAAGAGAAGTGATGACGGAATGTATCATCAATTTGATATAGAAAATTTAATAAAAGAATATGAAAAGTTATTTATATGAAAATAGATATCTTTACTCCTCCTGTTTTTGAAAAACATACTTTGGATATTGAACATATAAATAACAGTACCGGAAAAAAATGGATATACTCAAGTAGTGGAAAAGCATCTATTTACCATATTTTAAAAGATTTAAACATTACAAAAATTCTAATTCCCGTATATATATGTGAAAGTGTATTACTACCTCTTAAACAATTAAATATAACACCTTTATTTTATGATATTGAAGAAGAAGATCTAAATCCTTCCCTTGAATCAATTAAAGAATTGTCTCAAAAATATAATGTTAAAACTATTTTAGTTGCAAGTATGTATGGAAATCCTGCAAATTTAGTTGAGATAGAAAAGTTTTGTAAAGAGAATGACATATTTTTAATTGATGATGCAGCACAAAGCTTCGGCGCTACTGTTGATAATAGGGCAGTTGGAACTTTTGGTGATGCAGGATTTTTTTCTTTTAGTGTTGGTAAGCCAACTGCAGGACATTTGGGAAGTTTTTTTTGGTCATCAAAAGAGGTGAAAATAAAACGAAAAAAACACTGTATAGTACACTACTGTAAATGGTTGGATTTTTATTTCAACCGTTATAAAATATATGACAATCATTTCAAGTTATTAAAAAAGGTGCTAAATCTGTTCTCCCGAATACAGATGAAATATATAGATATAACAGATGATGATATTTGTGAGTTTGAAAAAGAGATTTTAGGTGGTATACTTCATGAACCTTTTCTTTTTAGAGAAAATTATTTTAAAAAATTTCTTAAAGAATTTTATGCAAATAACTATTTCCAAGTTATTCATACACTTAGGGGTAATGCAAACAACCATAAGTTTATTTTACTCTTTAAGAGTAGTCAACAAGCTCAAAAATTTATTTATTTTATGAAAGAGAGTAATATTTATGCTTCTAATGGGTATAAATTATTAAGTAGTAATTTAGAGTATTTGCCAAATGCAAGAAAGTTAGATAAACGTGTTGTCGAACTTCCTATTGAAAATGATAAGGAGAAGATGCAATATCTTTTTAAAAAGGTAAGAGAATTTGATTAAAATAGTAAAACAAAGTGATAGTTTTAAAGAGTATTTGCCTATATTCGCAACAGAAGAGTTTTTACAGACAAAATCGGAGAATTATGGTTGGTTTATAAGTGATGCATATATATTGCCATTTTATATAGATAAGCGTTCTATATTCTCTAAATTAGTCTTTACAACGAGTTGTATAGCTATCAAAGATGATGATGAAGCTCTATTCTTAGAAGAGCTTGTTATGAAATCAAAAGAGATGGATATAGATTTAATTGCACAGCCGCTGGCAAGTGCTCTATTCTCTCAAACACCAAAAAATGTAAAATATATTGAATGGGGCAGTTATATTATAGATTTAACACAAAGTGAAGATGAAATTTTGCAAAATATGCACTCAAAACATCGAAATGTTGTAAGAAAAGCAATAAAAGATGGGGTGATTGTAGAGGAGACAGATAACATCAATATAGTTTTTGAAAATCTTAAAGAGACAATGCTAAGACAAAACCGACCGTATGCTTCAAAAGAAGAGTTAGCTAAATTAAAACCATTTAGTAAATTTTATATTGCTAAAAAAGATGATGTGGTGCAAGGTTGTATAGTTATGCCTTTTAACTCTTATGGAGGTTTTTACTTATATGGTGGTAGTATAGCAAAACCGTATACAGGAAGTCTCAATTATATGCATTATTATGCAATGTTAGATTTAAAAAAATTAGGAGTTGTAAAATATGATTTTATGGGTGCGAGACCTAATGTGCAAAAAGGTTCAAAATTAGAAGGAATACAGAGGTTTAAGAGTAGGTTTGGAGGAACTTTGCAAGATGGGTATCTTTGGAAATATGAACTAAAGCCTTTTAAAGTAACATTTATGAATACTATTCAAAAATTAAGATCACAATTAAAGGGTCAATTATATTTGGGTGATGCTATTGATCAGGAGTTGGCTAGATGCAAAAAGTAATTTTAACTTTTGATTACGAACTTTTTTTAGGAACCAAGAGTGGAACTGTTCAAAATTCAATCATTAAACCAACAAATGAGATTATAAAACTTTTAAAAAAATATAATGCAAAAGCTATATTTTTTGTAGATACAACTTATCTTTTGACATTGCATAAATATAAAAATAATGATTTAGAACTTATAAAAGCACAATTAGAAGAGTTAATTGAATTGGATTGTTCAATCGAGTTGCATCTTCATCCTCAATGGCTCGATGCTGTACCAAAAGATAATGAATGGGAATTTAAATCATTTCAACACTATAGACTTCATTCTCTCACAGAAAAAGAGATCATTGATCTTTTTACAGAAGCAAAAAATTTTTTAACTTCTATAACTGGGGTTGCTCCTGTTGCATTTCGTGCAGGTGGTTGGTCGATCTCACCTTTTAAACCACTAAAAGAGGCTTTTATTCGTAATGACATAAAGATAGACATGTCTGTTTTACCAGGCTTTTATAAAAAAGAGCTGCCGCTGCATTATTATGATTTTTTGGAGACTCCTCAAGAGAGTTTTTATAAATTTGAAGATACTGTAACAGAAGTTTTAGACAAGGGTCCGTTTTTAGAGGTTCCTGTTACTACTTTTACTATGTACGGATTAGATTTAGCGATTAATAATATTATTAATAAACTTAATAAAGAAGAGTACTTTGGAGACGGAAAAGGGCTACCTAGCTCTGGTGTCAGTGGAAATTTAATCAATAGACTATTTTCTAAAAACTTAAGAAAAGCCACTATTGAGAACCAATCTTTTTATATGTTTAACAAATCACTTAATAAAATAAAAGACAGAGAACTCCTCTCTTATGTTATGCATCCAAAAACACTGAGCAAAACATCTTTGAAAAATTTTAAGTATCTTATTAAGCATTATAAAACATTAAACAGTAAAGATTTATTAAGGGATTATTTTTGAAAATAGCACATATAACAACAGTGCACAAAGCGAATGATAATAGAATTTTTTATAAAGAGTGTGTGACATTGGCAAATCAAGGTTATGATGTTACACTCATTGCTGCAGGAGCAACGACTGCAAAGCTCGATAGAGTAACTATTGTTGGTTATCCAAGATCTCAAGGACGATTCAAAAGAATAGTGAAGACATCTTTTGTTGACCTTATTAAGGTTTGTAAAAATGTTCAAGCAGATATCTATCATTTTCATGATCCTGAATTGATGCTTGCTGGAGTATATTTAAAGATTATCGGTAAAAAAGTTATTTATGATATTCATGAAAATAATCCTGCTTCAATTCTCTCAAAACCTTATATAAAATCACAATTATTAAAAAAAAGTATTTCCAAAATATTTGATCTGTTTGAAAAAACAACCGTTCGATTTTTTGATGCTTTGGTAACTGCAAGACCTGATATTACAAAAAGATTTCAACATTCAAATATAATTACATTAAGAAATTTTCCAATTTTAGCAAACTTTGAAGGTTTAAAACAGCTAAAAATAGAGAAAAAAAAGCCAACAGTGATTTTTGTTGGCGGGATGACAAAAATCAGAGGTATTTATGAATTGATAGATGCTTTTGAAGAGTTGGATGAGTATGAATTATGGTTACTAGGACCAATTACAGAAAAAGAACTGGAATTAAAAATACAAAATGGTTGTAAAAATGTTAAATATCTTGGTATTGTTGATGCTACAGAAGTTTTTAGTTATATCCAACAAGCTGATATTGGAATTATTACGTTTTTACCTGTACCAAACCACATCAACACTTTGGCTACAAAACCATTTGAGTATATGGCATGCGGCAAACCGATGATAATGTCAGATTTTAAATATTGGAGAGAGACATTTGCCGAAAGTTCTTTATATGTTGATCCATCTGATGCAAAAGCAATTGCTTCGACAGTTGAAAAATTATTAAAAGATAATAAACTTATGCGTAAAATGGGTGAATTAAATAAAAAACTTTCAATCCAAGAGTATAATTGGGAACAGGAAAGTCAAAAATTATTACAACTATACAGGAAGCTTAATGATTAAAATAGTAACAATTTTAGGTGCAAGACCACAGTTTATAAAAGCAGGAAGCGTAAGCAGAGAGATAGCCAAACACAAAGAGATAGAAGAAGTAATAGTTCATACAGGGCAACACTATGATGCCAATATGAGCGATATTTTTTTTGATGAGATGAAGATTCCTAAACCTGACTATTTCTTAGGAATAGGTGGGAAAAGTCATGGTGCTATGACAGGACAGATGATAGAAAAAATTGAAGAAGTTTGTCTAAAAGAAAAACCTGATTGGGTAATGGTCTATGGCGATACCAACTCCACCCTTGCAGGTGCAATAGTAGCAAGTAAACTCCACATAAAACTAGCACATATCGAAGCAGGGTTAAGAAGTTTTAATATGAAAATGCCAGAAGAGGTAAATAGAATTCTTACTGATAGAGTAAGTCAAATACTCTTCTGCCCAACAGATACAGCCGTACAGAATCTTAAAAATGAAGGCTATGATAACTTAGATGTAAAAGTAGTAAAGTCTGGTGATGTTATGCAAGATGGAGCAATGTTTTATAAATCTTTAGCACAAAAACCATCGTGTGATATAAATGGTGAGTATATCCTCTGTACTATACACAGAGCTGAAAATACAGATGATGCAACGAGGC
>Ga0256843_1000933_pt1 | contig 23970 bp, 24 predicted proteins | sample AlvinellametaG_FD_191572 | JGI IMG/M metagenome (GOLD analysis project Ga0256843, IMG submission 191572) | Pompeii worm associated microbial communities from hydrothermal vent at the East Pacific Rise, Pacific Ocean - Alvinella | ecosystem: Host-associated > Annelida > Integument > Unclassified ... | reverse complement strand
TGTAATGAAAAACACTCCAGGTACTCTAAAACACTGGAAAATTAGTTTTGAAGATTACAAAAAATCACTTGAGCCATTTACACTTGATTATGTAGCAAAAATAGCAAAAGGTGACCCAAATGAATCTATTGAGTCATTCAAAAAGAAACTTCAAGCCTTAGCTGACCTCTATATCGAAAAAGATAGAAAAGTTGTATCATTTTGGACAATGGGTATGAACCAACACACAAGAGGTACATGGGTAAATACTCTAAGCTATAATGTTCACTTCTTACTAAATAAACAAGCACTTCCAGGAAATGGTGCATTCTCACTTACAGGACAACCAAGTGCTTGTGGTACAGCAAGAGAGGTTGGTACATTTGCTCATAGACTTCCAGCTGACTTGATGGTTAAAAACCCTAAACATAGAGCTATTGTTGAGAAAAAATGGCAAATTCCTGCTGGTACACTAAATCCTGTTGGAAACCAACACATTATGAAAATCCATAGAGATATAGAAGATGGTGTTGTAAAATTTGCATGGGTAAATGTTTGTAACCCTTATCAAGATAGTGCAAGTGCAAGACACTGGATAAAAGCTGCAAGAGAGATGGATAACTTTATCGTTACAAGTGATGGTTACCCTGGTATCTCTGCAAAAGTATCTGACCTTGTATTGCCTTCAGCTATGATTTATGAAAAATGGGGAGCTTATGGAAATGCTGAGAGAAGAACTCAACACTGGAGACAACAAGTATTACCAGTAGGTGATGCTATGAGTGATACTTGGCAATGGGTTGAGTTTTCAAAAAGATTTACAGTAAAAGACCTTTGGGGTGAATATACACTCAGAAATGGTAAAAAACTTCCAAATGTAATAGCTGATGCTAAGAAAATGGGATACAAAGAAGATACAACTATGTATGAAATCCTATTTGCAAATGATAGAGCTAAAAAATATAAAATCAATCTTGATAAATTCCCACAAAAAGGCTTTGACAACTCTGAATGTCTAGGTGATAGCAGAAATGTTGTAGGAAGTGATGGTAAAGTATTTAAGGGTTATGGATTTATGATTCATGAGTATCTATTTGAAGAGTATGCATTCTTCGGTAGAGGACATGGACACGACCTTGCTCCATTTGAAGTTTATCACAAAGTTAGAGGACTTAAATGGCCAGTTGTTGACGGTAAAGAGACTCAATGGAGATTTAATGTCAAGTATGACCCATATGCTGCAAAAGCAGTTAAGAAAAGTGGAGTTAAATCAACTCACGCATTCTATGGACCACTTGCTAAGAAAATTCTTCAAGGTAGCTTGACTGCACCTGATAAAAAACTTGGTAAATATGCACTACCAAATAAAGCGAAAATCTTTGCAAGACCATATATGGATCCACCAGAAATGCCAGATAGCAACTATGATACTTGGTTATGTACAGGTAGGGTTCTTGAGCATTGGCATAGTGGTACAATGACAATGAGAGTTCCAGAGCTATTCCGTGCTGTTCCTGAAGCACTTTGCTATATGAATCCAAAAGATGCAAAAGCAAAAGGTGTAAAAAGAGGTGAACTTGTATGGGTTGAATCTAGAAGAGGTAAAGTAAAAGCAAGAGTTGAAACAAGAGGAAGAAATAGACCACCTCAAGGATTGGTATTTGTTCCATGGTTTGATGAAAAAGTATTTATCAACAAAGTTTGTCTAGATGCTACTTGTCCAATGAGTAAGCAAACAGACTATAAAAAATGTGCAGTTAAAATTACAAAGGCATAATTAGATGAAAAAAAACTCCAACAACAATAGACGAAAGTTTATGGCAACGACTCTTCAAAGCGTAGGTCTTACAGCTCTTGGTGGATTGTTGTGGAGTGGTTATAGTGATGAAGTAAAAGCATCACCATTGGTTCTAAGACCACCAGGTGCATTGCCTGAAGAAGATTTTTTAAAGGCTTGTATAAAATGTGGATTATGTGCAGAAGCATGTGTAAATAGAGATAGCAACAAAAATAAAGATGGCACAAAAAGAGAAGGTACTTTAAAAATGGCAAAAGGAGGAGACCATGTATTGATTGGAACTCCTTTTTTTGTTCCAACTGATGTACCTTGCTATATGTGTGATGATATTCCTTGTGTTCCAGTCTGCCCTAGTGAAGCTTTGGATATGAAAAGCCTCTTAGATAAAAATGGAGAACTTGACATAAACAAAGCAAGAATGGGACTTGCTGTGGTACACAAAGAGTCATGTATTGCCTATTGGGGAATTCAATGTGATGCTTGTTATAGAGCTTGTCCTCTAATGGATGAGGCTATCACACTTGAATACCAAAAAAATAGTAGAACTGGGAAACATGCTTTTTTACTTCCTGTGGTTCATTCTGATGTATGTACAGGGTGTGGACTATGTGAAAAAGCTTGTGTAACAGAAAAACCAGCTATATTTGTATTGCCAATAGAGTATGCTACAGGAAAAGCTGGAGACCATTATGTAAAAGGTTGGGATGAAAAAGACCAACAGAGAGTCAAAAATGCCAAAGAGATTCACACCAAAAATGAGAGAAGTGAAAAGAAAGCAAGTGACTATTTGAATATGGAGGTAGATTACTAATGAAAAATATGAAATATCTACTTTTGAGGAGAGCTACGCAGATAGGACTTCTTTTTCTCTATTTTGGTGCAAATGCTTATGGTTGGCATATATTAGAGGGGACTTTTGGCTCATCTAAGCTCTTTGGCTTTATCCCATTGGCTGACCCATATACTACTGTTCAAGTATTAGCAAGTGGTTTTTTATTGGGGGCTGATGTATTGGTTGGTGCTTTGCTTATTACTATATTTTATATGGTAGTGGGTGGCAGAGCATTTTGTAGTTGGGTTTGTCCTATCAATATGGTTACAGACCTCGCCAACTGGATAAGAAGAAAACTAAATCTTGACAAAGAAGAAGTAAATTATAGATTTCTAAAAAGAAGAGCTAGATACTGGATAATGGTTTTAGGTATTATAGTATCTGCTGTGGTTGGAATAGCTGCTTTTGAAGTGTTTAGCCCTATTACTATTATACAAAGAGGTATTATTTTTGGTTTTGGTGCTGGAATATCTGTAATTGTTGCTATATTTCTCTTTGACCTATTTGGAGTAAAAAATGGTTGGTGTGGACACCTATGTCCATTAGGGGCTACCTACTCACTAATTGGGAAAAAGAGCATAATTAGAGTTGAACATAACCACGAAAACTGTACAAACTGTATGGAATGTAAAATTGTTTGTCCAGAAAATCATGTATTGCACATGATACACAAAGAGAGCATTATGGTTACAGATGGTGAGTGTACCAACTGTGGTCGCTGTATCGATGTTTGTAATGATGATGCCTTGAAATTTAGTATTCGCTCTTTTTTAAAGAAGTAGAATAGACAAAAAAGAAATAAAAGGAGAAAAGATGATTAAAATATTAAAAGTATTAGCCATAGGTTCACTACTTGCATCATCTGCACTCTACTCAGCTAATATAACAGCTTGTGTAGGATGTCATGGAGCAAAGTTTGACAAAAAGGCAATGAATGTATCAAAAGTAGTAAAAGATATGTCAAAAGAGGACATTATCAAAGCACTAAAAGGGTATAAAGATGGCTCTTATGGTGGTGCGATGAAAGGTCTTATGAAAGGACAAGTTGCAAACCTATCTGATGCAGATATTCAAGAGATTGCAAACAAAATAAAAGGTGGTGAAGGAGATGCAAAATCTGCTCCAGCTAAAAAAGAGGCTTCTTCAGCTCCAGCACCTAAAAAACTTGAAAATATCAATGCAACAGCATCTGATAAAGCAAGAATAGAAAAAGAAGACCTTGGTAATAAAAAAGTAGTTACAGAAGAGGCTCTTGGACTTAGAAAAACTGACCTATATAGTGAAGGTAATACAGATTTAATAAAACCTGACTACTCAAGACCTGCTCCAGGTTCAGCTACAAAGTTTGAGAGAGCTTATGTAAATGCACCTCCAATGATTCCTCACTCAGTAGAAGGATTATTACCAATTACTCAAAACAATAATCAATGTCTTGGTTGTCATATGCCAGATGTTGCAAAAAGTATGGGTGCAACTCCAATTCCACCAAGCCACTTTACAAACTATAGACCTGAAACAAAGTTAGAAGGAGACAAAGTTGTAAAAGAAGGAAAAGTGCTTGGAAAAGACAATACATCAGATGTTGTAATAGCAAAAGCTAAAAAAATGAATAAGTTATATCAAGGTAGATTTAACTGTACACAATGTCATGCTCCACAAGCAAAAGTTGACCCTATTGTAGGAAATACTTTCCAACCAGACTTCAAAGATGATAAACTAAAAGGACATTCAAGCTTAGCTGATGCTATGAATGAAGGTGTGGACATCAAATAATGGCAGATAGAAGAGAATTTTTTAAATCTTTTACAAAGCCACTAAAACAGAATCAAGAGGAAGAATCTCCCCTCTTGATTCGTCCTCCATATGGAAAAGATGAATCTACTTTTCAGAACAAGTGTCCAAGCTGTGAAAGTAAAGCTTGTGCTACTTTTTGTGATGAGAAGATAATTATAATATTAGACGACGGGACTCCCTCTTTAGACTTTTCAAAAAATGGCTGTACCTTTTGTGATGAGTGTGCTAATGTCTGTACAGAAGAGGTTTTATCTCTGGATAATAAACAGACAGCCGAAAGTTTAAATGCTATTTTTTATATAGATTTCAAAAAATGTATAGCTCACCAAGGAGTAATATGTTACTCTTGCAAAGAACCTTGCATTGATGATGCTATCTTGTTTAATGGAATGTTTAATCCCATAATAGATGAAGATAGGTGTACAGGTTGTGGATTTTGTATATCAAGATGTCCAACCAATGCTATTGAATATAAGGTAACAAAAATCAAGGAGTAAAAATTATAATGAATCTAGCAGACAAATATCCAAAGCTTTTTCAAAATATACAAGATAAAGAGCTGGAGATTAGACATTTATTGAGTATAGATGAAAACTATCAAGATTATGATAGTGATGAGTTTGAATTTGATTATGAGGATTATAACTATATTATATATATAGCTGAACCTATACAAAAAGCGATAGGTAAAGAGAAAATGGAAGAACTTATGGTTAAACTAAATAATAAAAAAGAATTTAGTAATTTTTTGGCAACTGATATAGATTTGTATGGAGTACAAACCAATTTAGATGAAAATGAAATTATCTCTTTGGTACTTGGAGTAGTTGAGGAGATAGCATGAAAAGTGTAATTTTATCTATATTTTTAACTCTATCACTCTGGGCAGTACCAACACTTAGTCCCATAAATAGTATAGAGATAAATGGAACAGCCAAAGATATGGTACTAAGAGACAATAAATTGGTAATTGCTACTGATATGGGACATATAGAAGTTTATGACCTAAATAATACAAAAAAGATAAAAGAGATTTCTATCCCAGATGTCAAAGATTTTATGGGAGATGTTATTCCTGCAAGAGTTATGAGTACAGATATGATAGATAATAAATATCTACTACTTAGTGACAGTGGAAAAGGTGGATATTCAAACCTCTACATATATGACAAAAATCTAACTCAAATTCTTTCAGCTGATAACAAAGAGGCTATTATAAAAGCTAGATTTATAGACAAAGAACATATTTTATTGGGTTATCTAAGCAATGAAGTTGCACTGCTTGATTTGACTACCCAAAAAGAGCTTTATAGAGTACAGCTTAGCGAATCAAAATTTTCAGACTTTGCTCTCAATAATGATAAGTCTAAAGTAGTTTTTTCATGTGAAAGTGGTGTTTTAAATGTTGTAGATGTAAAAAGTGGAAAAAAGCTCAAAGAGCTAAAAGGGCAAAATGTAGATAATGTATATAGAGTTGATTTTAAAAACGGAATAGTAAGTGGAGCTGGACAAGATAGAAGAGGCTCAATCTATGATGTAGCTACTGGAAAAGGAAGCTATATAGAGGGTAGTTTTTTGATTTATTCCACAGCATTAAGCCCAAGTGCTTCAAAGGTTGCTTTTAGTATGGATGAGAAAAACAATATCTCAATATATAACACATCAAGCAAATCAAAAATAGCTACTCTTAAAGGACAAAAGAGTACATTAAATGTTATAATCTTTAGAGATGAAAATAAAATATTTTCAGCTAGTGATGACAGTACCATTATGATATGGGACTTAAATAAATAAAAGGAGAGAAATGAATATATCAAGCATAGTAGTACAAGCACCATCAAAATATATAGATGAGTTGGTAGAAACTTTTAAAAATGCTGATTATTGCGATTATCATTTACACGACAAAGAGAGAGGTAAAATAATCTTGACTATTGAGGGAAAAGATGTAGAAGAAGAGATAGACAAACTAATCAAAATCCAGCAAATCCCTCAAGTAATGGCTGCTGATATGATGATGACATACCAAGAAGACCAACTAGATGAAGAGATAAAAAAATTAAATGAACAAGACCCTGTTCCAGAAATTTTAAAAAGAGAAGATATAGATGTTAGTGAAATCGTCTATAATGGAGACTTAAAAAAGAAAGATTTTAGAGGTGGAGTATAATTAAACTCATATGGATTTTATAGAAAATCTAATAGATTTAATTATTCTCTTAGTTCATAAAATCGTTGAATTTCTACAATGGCTCTTTTCATGGATATAAAAATTAGAGATTGAACTTTTTATCAATCTCTAAATTGGAATATTTTTTACTTTGCTTCCTCTTTTTTATCATCATTATTTTTTTTATTATCTAGAGGTAAAATACACTGTCTCTTTTCTTTTAAATCCTCATAGTGTTTATGTTCTGCCACTTTATTTAGTTTTTGTCTCTCTGTAAGTCTTAGCTTCTCTTTGAGTGCTTTCATTGCTGGTTTTCTATTTGGGTCTAACTTTTTACAAGGAAACTCTACATCTTCGTGTCCAGTATTATAAATTATCTTGATACACTCTTTTTTAGCATCATATTGAACATTTTGCATCTGAGAATAATAATACTCATGACACTCACCAGCTTTTCTGAGTTCATCACACCCTTTCATTACAGGAGCTCTTTTTGGCTCAAGCAGACTAAAAGGTGTCGCCTCTTTACATATACTAAAATACTCTCTTGAAAGAATCAAAAACTCTAGCTTTTGCTCTTCTACAACAGGCTGTTTTTTTGGATTTGTCTCTAAAGGTGGGAATTTACACTTTTTGACACCTGTTTTGAATGCAAATATCTGAGGTTCAGTGTGAAACTCTGGGTCGTTTGCAGCAAAACACTGAATATTATCCCCCTCAAAACTTATCTCTTTTTTTATTCCTTCTCTAATAGCATTTTCAAAATCCTCTAATCTCTTTTTTGCTCTTGCTGGAAACCAAAGATAACTTTTTCTAGCAAAAATCATAAAACCGATAGTAATAAATGAGAAAAATACGCTCATAGTATAACTCCACTGCTTACCGATAGCTATACCCAGTGCTATCATAAAGAGTAGATAAATACTTATCCACCAAAATCTCTCTGGCTTAGCCCAGAAAAAATCTATAAAGTTTCTCAGTTTTGCAGCTTGTTTTTTTCTATCACATTCTATCTCCATTTTCAGGAGAGTCTTTTTCTTTTTTACAAAGAAACCCAAATAATACATAATGATTGCAAAAAAACTTGCAATGATAACAGCAACTAAAAATATATCTAAAGCATTCATTTTATGATAATTCCCCAATTTTTAATGAAGTATAACAAAAAAAAGGTTAACAAATAACTTAAAATTAAAATAAAAATAAAATATAAACTTTTTTAAAGTTTTAGGTACTTAATATATTTTTTGATACAATTCCAGAATTTTATTTAGATAGGGTATTATATATAATGAAAAATTTAATTATTGTTGAGTCCCCAGCAAAAGCTAGAACTATAAGTAACTTTTTGGGCAAAGAGTACAAGGTTGTTGCATCAAAAGGGCATATTAGAGATTTACCAAAAAGCTCATTTGGTATTACCGTAGAAAAAGATGGTGTATTCACCCCAAAGTATTCAATTCCTAGAGAAGTTAACTCCACAGTAAAAGAGTTAAAACAACTTGCAAAAGAAGCAAAAACTATCTATATAGCAACAGATGAAGATAGAGAAGGAGAAGCAATAGGTTATCATATTGCAATGGCAATCAAAAAAGAACCCTCCTCTCTCCCTAGAATAGTTTTTCATGAAATTACAAAAACAGCTATAAAAAAAGCTCTAGAAAATCCAAGAACAATAGACATGGACTCAGTAAATGCACAACAAGCAAGAAGACTACTAGATAGAATTGTAGGATATAAACTATCTCCACTTCTTGCAAACAAAATTCAAAAAGGATTAAGTGCAGGTAGAGTCCAAAGTGCTACTCTCAAAATTGTAGTAGATAGAGAGAGAGAAATACAAGCTTTTGAGCCAAAAGAGTATTGGAGCATCAATGGAATATTTGAAAAGGATATAGAGACCTCTATCTATGAATTTGATAAACTTAAAATTGGTAAATTAACTATAAAAAATAAAAAAATGGCAGATGAGATTATAGAGTCTGCCAAAAAAGAGAAATTTATAGTTCAAGAGGTAGAGAAAAAAAATAGAAAAAGTAAAACTCCACCTCCATTTATGACATCTACCCTACAACAATCAGCATCAACTCAACTAGGTTTTTCCCCTAAAAAAACTATGATGATAGCTCAAAAATTATATGAAGGGGTAAAAACAAATAAAGGAAATATGGGGATTATTACCTATATGAGAACAGATAGTTTAAATATAGCAAAAGAGGCTATAGAAATGGCAAGAGAGTATATACAAGAGAATTTTGGAGAAGACTATCTACCTCAAAAACCAAAAAGTTATAATAGAAAATCAAAAGGTGCACAAGAAGCCCATGAGGCTATTAGACCAACTATGATAGATTTCTCTCCTGAAATTGCAAAAGAGTATCTAAGTGGAGATGAGTTTAAACTATACAAACTAATATATAACCGTTTTCTAGCATCTCAAATGCAAGATGCAAAACTAGAATCTCAATCTCTAATCTTTGCTGGAGAGAGAAGTAAATTTAAAGCAAGTGGGAAAAAACTAATATTTGATGGTTTCTATAAAATAATAGGATATAATGAAAAAGACAAACTCCTACCAGAACTAAAAGAGGGTCAAAGTGTATCATTAGATGATATAAAAGCACAACAGCACTTTACAGAACCTCCAGCTAGATATAATGAAGCTAGTCTAATCAAAAAGCTAGAATCATTAGGAATAGGAAGACCTAGTACATATGCACCAACTATTACAATCTTACAAAATAGAAAATATATAGAGATAGAAAAAAAGAGAATAAAACCCACAGAGATAGCTTTTACTGTGATAGAGCTACTAGAAGAACATTTTTCAGAGATTGTAGATAGCTCTTTTACTTCAAAAATGGAAGCACAGCTTGATGAAATAGCCGAAGGTAATCTAGACTGGCAGAAGGTATTAGCAGACTTTTATGCACCTTTTATGGAAAAAATTTCTAATGGGAAAACCAATATAAAAAGTAAAAAAATGGCTATTCCAACAGGAGAGATGTGTCCAAAGTGTGGAAGTGAACTACTGCGTAGAAAAGGAAGATATGGAGAGTTTATAGCATGTAGTAATTTTCCAAAGTGTAAATATACTACCGATTTAGATGGAAATCCTCCACCAGAACCAGAAAAGACAGATATAAAATGTGATAAGTGTGGAGAGCCTATGGTAATAAAAGATAGTAGAAGAGGTAAATTTCTAGCCTGTTCAGCTTATCCAAAATGTAAAAATGCAAAGCCACTTGTTCCACCAAAAGAGCTAAAGATTCCTTGTCCAAAATGTGGTTCAAAAATCCTAGAAAAAGAGGGTAAGAGAGGAAAATTCTATGGCTGTTCTAATTATCCAAAATGTAGATTTATTACAAACGGAGAACCTCAAGAGTGGAAATGTCCAAATTGTGGTGGAATGGTAGTTCATAAAGTCCTAAAAAATGGACAATTTTATGAATGTCTAGAAAAAGAGTGCAAATACAAAGAACCTGTACCAGAAAATAAACTAAAATAAAAGAGAATTTATTCTCTCCTTTGAAATCTCTTTATTATATATAGGTTCAATTAAAAATGTCTCATTTTGACTATCTACAAAAAATAGAGTAGGATAGCTATTTGAATAGTATAACTCTATTGGATAGCTATATTTATAATCCCTATTGAGTATAACAGAGATAAACTTTTTATTAAGTTTTTTTATATATGGCTGATTAGTAAATATATCTCTGATTACATTTTTACAATGAGAAGAGTTACTCTCTATCAGCAAAACCATAAGAGGCTTTTTGGTCTCTCTTGCCTCTTTTAGAGCTTTGTTATAATCTCCTTGCCAACGGATATACTCTCCACCAAATAAAGAAAATAGACAAAACAGCACCCAAAATAGTATCTTTTTCAATACTTTACTATCTCCCCATCAAGAGTTTTTAAAAATTCTACCACATCATCTATATCCTCTTTATTAAATTCATTCCCTAACTGATATTTACTCATAATTCTAACTACCTCTTTTAGGTCTTTGACTGAACCATTATGGAAATATGGTGCTGTTTTGCTAATATTTCTCAAAATTGGAACTCTAAAGAGTAGCTTGTTATCTTTGCCCAAAAATCCTCCAATATTCTCAAATGGAAAAGGAGACTCTTTTATTTTCATATCTGGAGAAAAAACAAAACCTATATAATCACTTAGATAGAGTCTCAAAGGAAAATGTTGCATACTCTGCCCTCCTACGCTCATGCCCACATGACATCCCTTACAACCTTTTGTCATAAATATAGTCATACCTCTTTTGGCTTTATCGGATATAGCACTATTATCCCCTGCCAAAAATCTATCATAAGCACCATAAGTCAAAAGTGTTCTCTCATAAGCTCCTATTGCATTTTTAACGTTATCAAAAGTAATTTTATCTTTTCCAAAAATCTTTTTGAACTCACCTACCAGCCCTTTATCACTATTTAACCTCTCTTCAACCTCTTTTGGAGTCATATTCATCTCAAAAGGAGCTTGAACTGGGCCACCTGCTTGAGCTTCCACATCTTTGGCTCTACCATTCCAAAATTGAGCTTTGGCAAGTGCAGAATTTAGTACTGTTGGAGAATTTAAATGAAAAGGATTAGCCCTACCATGATAACCTATAGCAGTAGGTAAATTATCATCACCACCTTCACTTAAAATATGACAACTAGCACAATTTAGAGTCTCATCTCTAGATAGTCTATTATCAAAAAATAACTTTTTACCAAGTGCTATTTTGTCTCTTGTTACTGGATTTTGTGGATTATCTATTACCTTTAAAAGCTCCTGATATTTTATAGGAGTTGGTAACATATTTCCATTTAATGCCAAACTTCTTAATACCTCATCATTCAAAGTCTCTACCCTTTTTTGAGGAATAACTATTGGCAATATAAATATAAATATCAAAACTAACAGTGTAATAGTAACTGGGTGTAGTAATTTATCTCTCATCTAAATCTCCTTACCATAAATTAAATAGAATGTTATGATAAGTATATATAAATTGTTTTCACCAATCAATAGCTATTTAGCACTATTAGTTTTTTGGTTAGCACTAAAAGGATTTTTTGAGTAAAGAGACAGGATAAACTCCATAATAATCAAAAAAGAGTTTAGAAAAATAGCCTTGATGTCTATACCCTACTCTATTTGCAACCTCTTTTATTGTCAGATTCTCCTCTTTGAGTAACAAGTTTGCCTCTTCTAATCTAAGCTTTTGAATATATCCTCTAATAGTACTTTGATACACTAATTTAAATACCTTTTTGAGCTTTGTCTCATTTGTTGCACATCTATGGGCTAATTCTCTAATCGAAGGGGGATTTTTGTACTCTTTTGTCAATATATCTTTTGCTCTATTTGCCAGAGCATAACTTTGAGTATCAATTTCAGATTTTTTAATAACCAAAAGAGAGAGCCTATGAATAATAAATTCCAAAATCTTATGTTCTGCCCTTATACTCAACATACTACTTCTAGATGAGATACTTAGTAGATTATCAATAATATAGAGAGTTAAAGCATCAACTGATTCTATTGAAATCATCTCTAGTGTGATATTTTTTTGAATACTATTATAAATAAAATCTATCGGTTCATAACTTTTATAACTCAAATATCTTTTCAAAAAAAAATCAGCAATGAAAATCAAAACAATATTGCTATCTTGAGTTTTTTTAACAGATATGGTCATATCTTGATAAGATGAGATAAATAACCCTACTTTACTTTTGGATATAGTCTCTATCTTATGAGATAAATTATCTCTTATCTCTAGCTCTCCAGTTTGAACTATACCAAAAAAGAGCATTCTATCTATATTTTTGAGTTTTATAGTTTTTGCTCTCTTTTTGAGATTAATTTGGAAGAAAACTATACCATTGGATATATCTACTCTTTTGACTATCTCACTACCTATATCTAAAATATTAGTCACTTTGTAGTTGGTATCGGTTATATTAAAAAATAGACTCTCCATTATAAGTTATAATAATCCCTAACTCTTCTCTCAAAATCTTCATCACAAAGCTCTCTTCTCATTGGAATAAATTTTTTTGCTTTATCACCAACAGTTTGTCTAGCTAAAAAATTATCATTCTCTATTATCTCCAAAATAAGCTCAGAGACTTCATAGGAGCTATTACCATGATTAATCTGCTCTACTATTTGTGGAACTAGATTTGATACTATATGATGATATGGAGAGTTTGAATCAAATAACTTTTTATTTATTTTGATATTATCCCTAGCAAAATTGGTATCAAAAAAACCAGGCATAATAGAATGCACTCTAATATTAAAATCTCTCAACTCATAACGCAAGGAATCAGTCACACCCTCTACTGCATATTTACTAGCATTATAAAAAGTCAAAAGAGGAAGTCCTATTTTTCCCAAAAAAGAGCTAATATTTATAATAATTCCACTTCTTTGCTCTCTCATAATAGGCAAAATAGCTTTTGTAACTCTAATTAGTCCAAACAAGTTAATATTAAACTGATTATACATCTCCTCTTCTGTTACATCTTCTAGAGTTGAAACAAGTCCATATCCTGCATTGTTGATTAAAATATCTATCTTTTTTATATTAGAAAGGGATTCTTTGATTTTATCAGAGTTAGTTATATCCAATTTAATTGGTATAATATTTTTGTTTTGAATATCAAAAAGCTTTTGTGGAGTTCTACTTCCAGCATAAACCAAAAATCCTCTTTTGGATAAATATAAAGCAGTAGCTCTTCCTATACCACTACTTGCACCTGTAATTAGAACTACTCTTTGATTCTCTTTCATAGATAAATTATAGTCAAAAATGTGATATTTAGTGTTGATGAGTGTCAAAGATTTGAGAAAGTAGCACCAAAAATAGCAATAATAAAGATATAATTTTATAAAATAAATATTTAGCCAAATAAAGGATAAATTAAATGAAAAAACTCTCACTTGTAGTTCCCATGATGAATGAAGAGGATAATGTAGAACCTCTCTTTAAAGCTGTTAGGGAAGCACTAAAAGATATTGATTATGAATTCATATTAGTTGATGATGGTTCAACCGATAATACAGTAGAAAAAATGAAAGAGTTGGCTGATGAGAGAACCAAAATCTTGGTCTTTAATCGTAATTGTGGTCAAACTCAAGCCATGGCAGCAGGTATAGAGGAAGCATCTGGAGAACTTATAGCTACAATAGATGGAGATTTGCAAAATGACCCATCAGATATTCCCAAAATGATAGAAAAATTAGAAAAAGAGAATTGGGATGTAGTAGCAGGGAGAAGAGTAAATAGAAAAGATGGAATGTTTTTGAGAAAAATTCCTAGCAAAATAGCAAACTGGATTATTAGAAAGACAACAAAAGTCTATCTAAATGATTATGGTTGTACTCTAAAAGTATATAGAAAAGATGTAGCAAAAAATCTTGGACTTTATGGAGAACTACACAGATTTATACCAGTTTTAGCCAAAATGTATGGAGCAAAGATTGTAGAGATGGATGTAAAACATCATCCTAGAATACATGGAGAATCAAAATATGGAATAGGCAGAACTTTCAAAGTAGTAAGTGACTTACTTCTCATGCTATTTATGCAAAAATACAAAACAAAACCTATGCACCTATTTGGAAGTCTTGGTGTCGCATCTTTTGGAACTGGAATTATTATTAGTATCTATCTATTGATAGTAAAATTATTGGGAAATGATATAGGGAGCAGACCATTGTTAACTCTAGGAGTTGTTTTAATAATAGCTGGAATTCAGCTAATTACTACTGGTTTTTTATCTGAGCTTATTATGAGAATCTATTATGAATCTCAAGACAAAACGCCATATACTATTAGAGAAAAGTTTATAGGCAAACCAAAAAACAAAAAATAAATCCCCAAATTAGGGGATAAAATTATAAAATTCCAACAGCATCTCTCACTACTGCCATTTTTTCATTTGCAATTTTGTGCATCTTTTTTGCACCATCATTTAAAATATCTCTTACTTCATCTAAGTGTTGATGATAATATTCTCTTTTTTCTCTTGCCTCTTCAAACTCTTTCCAAATTAGCTCTTTTAAATATTTTTTAAAATGTCCATAACCCTCTTTGCCTGATTTGTATCTCTCTTGTAACTCCTTTTTACCCTCTTCATCTAAAAATAGTGAAGCCAAATTATAGATATTACACCCCTCAAACTCCAAAGGCTCTCCCATAGGAGTTGATGAGCTTACAATCTTGTTACATCTCTTTTGAAGCTTCTTTTCACTCTCCATGAAAATATCTATAGCATTATTGTAACTCTTACTCATCTTTTGCCCATCAATACCAGGAATTGTTGCCACCTCATCATTTACTATATATTCAGGCAATACAAAAACCTCTCCATATTCATTATTGAACTTTGTAGCAATATCTCTGGTTATCTCTACATGTTGAATCTGGTCTTTTCCAACTGGAACTTTTTGAGTATCTATTAGCAAAATATCAGCAGCCATCAAGACAGGATATGAAAAAAGTGCATGATTTGCTGGTATCCCTTTGGCTACTTTATCTTTATAACTATGCGCTCTCTCAAGCAATCCCATTGGAGTAAATTTTGAAAGTATCCAATAAAGCTCTAAAACTTGAGGTACATCACTTTGAACCCAAAAAGTTGTTTTGTTTGGGTCAATACCAACAGAGAGATAATCTATAACAGCATCAAGAGTTAACTCTCTGAGTAACTTTGCATCTTTTGAAGTAGTAAGAGAGTGATAATTGGCTATAAATGTGAATAACTCTTCACTCTCTTGAAGCTCTATCATAGGTTTCATAGCACCAAAATAGTTTCCTATATGAAGTTTACCAGAAGCCTGTATTCCTGTTAGTACACGCATTTTCATCCTTAAAATATGTATCAAAAATTTCGTAATTATATCTAAATATGTAATAAATTAAAATAGTTAGTTATTAACATATTATTATATATATAGTTAAGGGATAACATTAGTAATTTTATTTTATATTGTTTTATGATGTTTTATAGTATTATTTAAAAAAAGGATTCATTATGAAAAATTTAAAAAAATATTTATTCTTATTAGTTCCACTAATTGCTTCTGCAGACTTAAATATAGAGAAAGTAAATAGTATATTATCATCTATAAAACTTTCAAATAATACTCCTGTAAGCTATTACTCAAAAAATAAAACTTTTATAAATAAATTAAAAGTCAAAAAAGCTGACTCTCCTACAAAAGCGAATATTGTTATATTTCCAAAAAGTAGAGATAATAAACATATGTTTATAGTAAGTAGCTTTGAAAAACTAAAAAATCATGAAAAAACTATTGGTGCTATATATCTTAAAAAAGGTAGAACTCAAATAATGTTTGTAGAAGAGAGACTCCAAAAGAGAGGTTTGAAATTACCAGAAAAATATAAAAAATATTTAATAAAAGAGTCATATCTTTGCCCATTATGTCTTTTGAATAAGATAAAATAATAGAAAAAAATTAAGCTTTTTTTCTATTTATATTTTTTAAAACTCACAATATTGCACTATTTTATGATAAAATCATTCCTAAATAACAAAATAAGGGTGTGGTTTTGTACGGAAAGTTTCTATTCTCAGATATAAATAGACTTCATTACTATAGTGTAATATTGTATATTTTTATCTGTTCTCTATTTGTATATCTATATAAAAATATACCAGAATATGAAAACAAACTAAGAAACACACTCTTGAGCCAATCGATAGATGGAATAGACGCTTCAGCTGAAAAATTAATAGAGAAGATTTTTAATCAGAGTGATAATTTTTTACAAGAAAATATAAAAAACCCCGAAATTAGAAAAAGAAATATTCAACTACTCAAAGATTTTAAAAATAGAAACATATTATCTGTATATATTTTAATACCTTTTAAAAAAAATAAATTTATTATGCTTTTGGATAGTTCTATTAAAAAACATGAAAAATGGAAACCAAGTATCTTTATATATGATGATATAGATGAAGAGTCTCTATTTAAAGCTCAAAAGAGTAAAAAAAAACAGATTTATATACAAAAAGGTATTAATGATTTAGGTTTTACTCTTATCAAACCAGTTCTCAAAAATAATAAAATAATTGCTATTTTAGTCATAGATTATAGTCAAAAAACTTATAAGTCTTTAACTTCTTTATTAAATTTAAGTGCTAAGATTATTATGTCTTTTTTAATTACATTAATTGTATTATTTACTTTTTTTATTTTATATTTTCTAAAAAATAGTTATACAAAAAGTCGTATGTATAGAAATCCTCACTCTGGTACATTTTATAGGAGTTACCTAACTGATAATTATGAAAAGATAAACTTTTCAGAATATTATATAGCCCTTGCAGATATAGATTTCTTTAGGCGTATTAATGATATATATGGACATCATATTGGAGATAGACTGCTAAATGCTATTATGAAAAAAATATCTACTCTACTCAAAAAAGAAGATATTTTTATTCAATATGGAGGAGAAGAGTTTTTACTATTAATATCAAAAAAAAACACAACAGAAAAAGAGTTTAAAGAACTTCTTGAAAATATCAGAAAAACAATCCAAAACCTAAAAATCAAAATAAAAAAGGATAGTGTAAAACTAACCATTTCCATAGGTGCATTTATACAAACCCAAAAAGCTACATCTCTGCAAAATGCAATACAAAAAGCAGATAGTGCATTATATGATAGTAAACACAACGGCAGAAATACAATTACCTATTTTGACATATCAAACAAAATGAGACTATATAGGGAAAAGCTAAAAGATATGATAGAGTCAGATAAATTGGTTTGCTTTTATCAACCTATTATCTCTCTAAAAAATAAAAAGGTACATCACTATGAAGCCTTATTAAGATTGGAAAATGAAGATGAAATAATATATCCTGATAAAATCTTACCAAATTTAGAAAATAGCTACTTTTATAGTAGAATTAGTATGAAAATTATAGAATATAATATAGGAAAATTACTAGAAAATGAAAGTCTAAAAATTAGTATAAATTTAAGCTCAGATGATTTAATAAATGACGCCATACTATCTATTTTAAGAAAACATTCATATCTATCAAATAGATTATTAATAGAGATACTAGAAACAAAAGATGCAAATTACCAAAAACTACAACAAGCAATAGAGAAACTAAAACTTTTAGGATATAAATTTTGTATAGATGATTATGGTTCTGGATACTCAAACCTAAATCATCTACTAAATTTATCTATCGATTATCTCAAAATAGATGGCTCAATTATTAAAAATATAGATAAAGACCCAAAAGCTTATAGTCTAATTGAGCTATTAGGAAAATTTTGTAGAGATAATAATATTAAAATAATAGCTGAATTTGTAGAAAACAAAGAGATATTAGATGTATTAATAAAGCTAAATATAGACTATGGACAAGGATACTTTTTTGATAAACCAAAAGCTTTTAATCAACTAAAGAGATGAAAAAAAATCACCTCTTTAACACTCTTCACACTTTTCAATTCCAAGGTCATGAATAAGTGTTTCAATAAATTCTCCACAGGTTCTATCACAGATATAATCATCTCCAGAAAACTCTACACTACAAAACCATTTTTTGGGATTATCTCTTCTGTGGATTACTTCGGGATAAATATCTAGTTTATGTTCTAGATTTGCAATATCTTTGCAAATTTCAGTTTTATATTTAGGGTCATCATACTCAATAGTAAGTCTCATATACCCCTCCTCCATCCTAACAACAGCTGTTCTTTTGCATGACATAATATTTCCTTATAAATTAAATAAGTTAACCATATGATAACACTATTTGATTTATTTTATACTTTATAATCTAATATAAATTGATAAACTATTTTTATTATTATCAAAGGGGGACATAACTATACAAATAGTTTACCCTTAATTCACTTAAAAAAAATTCCCTTTTTATCTCCTAGAATCCAAAATAATGATACCTTTCTACACATATAAATATCAACATATAACTACTAATAATAACAAATAATTTAATTATAAAATATTATGTGTAGTTTTTTAACAATTACGATAAATTCAGTCCTATTTATATAACTATTAACTCCATATTATCAAGCTTCAGCGTATAATAACAACAACTTTAAAAAATAAAAGGAGTCCGAATGAATATTCATGAATATCAGGCAAAACAGATTTTTGCTGAATATGGTGTACCAACACCTAGAGGTATGATTGCTCACAGTGTTGAAGAGGCTGTTGAGAATGCAAAAAAACTTGGTGGAAATATTTGGGTTGTAAAAGCTCAAATTCATGCTGGAGGTAGAGGACTAGGAGGTGGTGTAAAACTTGCTAAGTCTATCGAAGAAGTAGAAAAACTCGCTGGTGAAATTTTGGGAATGACTCTTGTTACTCACCAAACAGGTCCAGAAGGAAAATTGGTACAAAAAGTTTATATTGAAGAGGGAGCTGATATTCAAGATGAACTTTATCTATCTGTTGTTCTAGATAGAGCAAAAGAGATGCCAATTATTATGGCTTCAACCGAAGGTGGTATGGATATAGAAACAGTAGCCGAAGAGACTCCTGAAAAAATAATTAAAGTAGCCGTTGACCCTGCTATTGGTTTCCAAGGTTTCCACGGTAGAGAGCTTGTATTTGGTTTGGGTATTACAGATAAAAATGAACAAAAGAAAATGATTCAATTTGCATCAAAACTATATAAACTATATATGGACAAAGATGCTGAAATGATTGAAATTAACCCTCTTATCAAAACAGGAAGTGGAGACTTTTTGGCTCTTGATGGAAAAATGGGATTTGATGATAGTGCGTTATTTAGACACCCAGAAATTGAAGCTATGAGAGATATTAGCGAAGAGGACCCAGATGAGAGAGAAGCATCTAAGTATGGACTAAGCTATATCGCTCTTGATGGAGAGATTGGTTGTATGGTAAATGGTGCTGGACTTGCTATGGGTACAATGGATACTATTAACTATATGGGTGGAACTCCTGCAAACTTCCTAGATGTTGGTGGAACTGCAAGTGCTGAAACTGTTGCAAAAGGATTTGAGATAATCCTAAAAAATCCAAATGTAAAAGCTATATTTGTAAATATTTTTGGTGGAATCGTAAGATGTGATAGAATCGCTAATGGTATATTAGAAGCTACAAAAATAGTAGATGTAAATGTACCAGTAGTTGTTAGACTTGATGGAACAAATGCTCCAGAAGCAGCAGAAATTTTGAAAAATGCAAATATAGAAAATATTATTACAGCAACAGACTTAGCAGATGGTGCAAAAAAAGCAGTAGAAGCAGCAAAGGGAGGTAAATAATGAGTATTTTAGTAAATAAAGATACAAAAGTAATAGTTCAAGGTTTTACAGGAAGTGAAGGTACTTTTCACTCTACTCAATGTATGGATTATGGAACTCAAATAGTAGGAGGTGTAACTCCAGGTAAAGGTGGACAAGAGCATCTTGGAAAACCAGTATTTAATACAGTAAAAGAAGCTGTTGAAGCTACTGGTGCTACTGTATCTATGGTATTTGTTCCACCAAGATTTGTGGCTGATGCTGTTATGGAAGCTGCTGATGCTGGAATAGAACTTGCTGTAATCATCACAGAAGGTGCGCCAGTTAGAGATATGCAAATGGCAAAAGCTTATGCTGTTAAAAATGGTATGAAAACTATTGGGCCAAACTGTCCAGGTATTATCACAGCTGGTGAGTGTAAAATCGGAATTATGCCTGGTATGATTTTCAAAAAAGGAAATGTAGGACTAATTTCAAAATCTGGTACTCTAACTTATGAAGGTGCAAATCAAGTAGTAAAAGAGGGTTATGGAATCTCTACTGCTGTTGGAATTGGTGGAGACCCAATTATTGGACTAAGCTATAAACAACTTCTTCCAATGTTTGAAGCTGACCCAGAGACTGAAGCTATTGTAATGATTGGTGAGATTGGTGGAGACCTTGAAATTCAGGCTGCAAAACTAATCAAAGAACAAATTACAAAACCAGTTGTTGCATTTATCGCTGGACAAACTGCACCAAAAGGAAAAAGAATGGGACATGCTGGGGCTATTATTAGTGGAAGTAGTGGAACAGCAAAAGAGAAAATGGAAGCACTTGAGGCTGTTGGAGTAAAAGTTGTAGTCTCTCCTGCTGATATAGGAAAAGCAGTCAAAGAAGTTTTATCTAAATAACTCTTCATATAGGAACAAATTCTTGTTCCTATCTCTTTACCTTTTCCTTTCATAATAAAGTTAATATACTATTTAATATTTTCTTAATGTTTTATTGTTTTTATCAACTTTAACTGTTATAATTCTAAGAAACTTACTAAGGGAAAAATATGTTTAGTTCAAAAGATAACAATATATACTCCGATGCAATCAAAGATGCTGCTATCAACAGAGAAGAGAAAAGTTCAAATTCCAAAGTGTTTCTTATGTTAAGTTTACCATTTTTAGGTATTGCTTCATATTTTGGATATAACTATTTTCAAGAAGAAAATGTATCTAAAAAAAGTGTAATGGGTGCAACATATGTCAAATCTCAAGAAAAAAGTGATAAAGACTTCGCAAAAGAGATTGAAAAACTCGATAATCCATCCACAGATACTACATATAGCTCTCAACTTACACATTATGTAAATAAAGAAGTTAAAAAAAATACTAATACAGAAAAACCAAAAACTACCACAACAAAAAGAAAAAAAAGATGGAGAGATATAATAGTAGTTGTAAAAAAAGGAGATACTTTAGGTACTCTTGCAAAAAAATACTATAATGACTCTACTGCTTATGATATAATTATTAGAAATAATAAAGAATTAACTCCAAAATCACATACAATATATCCTGGACAAAAATTAAGAATTTCTCAATACTATTAATTAATAGTATTGAAGTTTTTAAAACTAATATATTCTGTTTTAATGTTTTTTGTGTATAATTGTTATATAAGAAATAGTTAAAAAATGGAGTATATTAAAATGTACCATAATATTATAGATAATAATAATAAAATATCAAACATATCAGACAAGGAGATTAAATTAAAAAAAAATGATGTAATTGTGAGTAGAACAGATATAGAGGGGAATATTTTATATTATAATAACTCATTTTTAAAAGTTACAGGATATTCACACAAAGAGCTTTTAAATATGCCCCATAGTATCCTAAGACACCCAGATATGCCAAAGGCTATATTTTTCATTATATGGAAAACTATATTATCTGGGCGTTCTACATATGCTGTTATCAAAAATCTTACAAAGGAGGGCAACTTCTTTTGGGTTTTGAGTAAAATTACAGTCCAAAAAGATAACCAAAATAATATTATCTCATTTATATCAAGAGGTGAACAAGCACCTCAATATCTAGTTGATGCACTCTTGCCTCTCTATAAAGAGCTATCAAAAAGAGAAAAATATTCAAATATAGAAGAGTCTATTAAATATCTAACAACTTTTTTAACTCAAAATAATTATGCAACATATGATGATTATATATATAATTTATTAAAAAGAAAGAAAAGAGGCTTTTTTTCTAATTTAATATTTTAATATTTGGTGAAAAAATATTAATTTTATTATTGTATTAATATATGTTAAGCCAAAAAGATATATAATAAAGATATTTCTGAACACTTTATCAAAATCAGAATATGCAAGGGGCAATGTATGAAGGAAGTCTTAATAGTAGTTTTATCTGCGATTGTTGGTTATATTGTATTATCAGCATTCTCAGTCAGTAGTAGTCCACAAGAAGCTATGCGTCGAATTATTGAACAACCTCAGAATAATATGAAACAGCAAAAAGAGTTGGACTTAGTTAGGATACAAAAAGAGCAAGAAGGCAAACTTGCAGAGTTGCAAACACAAAAAGATATAGAAGCCCTCAAGGTTAAACAAAACATCCAGATAAGCAAGGATAAGTATAATACAGATATAGAACTTAAAAAAATTGACCTCCAAAAGGATAGTACCCTTGCTCAAATCAAATATGGTTCAGTAGAGAAGCAAAAAGCAGAAGATAATAAAATGCTTATAGCTATTTCTATTTTGGTATTTATTCTTATATATATATACCTAAAGTATCAAAAGAACTTAGCTCAGATAGAATTGGAAAAAGAGAGAGAATATAAAAATCTTTTAGCAAAAAAAGAGTATGCTGAAAGAATCCTCTCTATTGTTGCTACTGGTAACATTTCTATTGAAACTGAAAAAAAGCTGTTAAAAATATTAGATGAACTTAATAATCCTAATGTACATCAAAATATTAATAATAATAGCATCATTCATCATCCAAATCCTGATATAGAGCAACTCCCTATACAAAGAAATATATAAGATATAATAAAATTTTATTTTTTGTTATATCTTTCTTATTATTTTTAATTAAAAATCTTGTCTCATATCGTAACATCAAAATATATTGGTGGAATAATTGTGAACTATTAAAATTCTCGTTATCCAAAGTAAGATATTCTGTTATCAGTGATATAGAACCTCACTTAAATTAACTTTAAATTAAAGGGGAAACCTATGGCAGTAATGACAGCTCCTGAGAATACTCCAGTATGGGTAGATACATCAAGATGTAAAGCCTGTGACATATGTGTTGATGCATGTCCAGCAGGTGTACTTTCGATGAAACCAGAACCAAGTTCTGTTTTGGGTGCAATGATTAGTGTAGTCGTACCTGAATCATGCATTGGTTGTAATGAGTGCGAACTCTCATGTCCTGATTTTGCTATTTTCGTAGCAGACAAAAAAGAGTTTAAATTTGCAAAACTTACAAAAGAAGCAAAAGCTAGACAAGAAGCGATTGTAAAAAATGGGTATAGATTACCTGAAGAATATAAGGAGGCTAACTAATGTCAGCAACAAGAGAAATAATTTCAACTGGTAATGATTTAGCAGCAATTGCAGCAGTTGACGCTGGATGTAGATTTTTTGGTGGTTATCCACTTACACCATCAAGTGAAGTTATGCACACAATTTCTGACCTTCTTCCAAAAGTTGGTGGTGTAGCAATTCAGATGGAAGATGAGATAGCAGGAGTAGCAGCAGCTATTGGTGCAGGAATGGCTGGAATTAGAACTCTAACAGCAACTTCTGGGCCTGGAATGTCTCTAAAAGCAGAAAACCTCGGACTTGCTCAAATGGCAGAAGTTCCATTGGTTGTTGTAAATGTTATGAGAGGTGGTCCTAGTACTGGTCTTCCAACAAGAGTTGCTCAAGGTGATGTAGCTCAAGCTAAAAATCCATCTCATGGAGACTATAAATCTATTACTCTTTGTGCAGGAACATTAGCTGAGTGTTATACTGAAACAGTTAGAGCATTTAATCTTGCAGATAGATTTATGCAACCTGTAATT
>Ga0256843_1000931_pt1 | contig 24026 bp, 27 predicted proteins | sample AlvinellametaG_FD_191572 | JGI IMG/M metagenome (GOLD analysis project Ga0256843, IMG submission 191572) | Pompeii worm associated microbial communities from hydrothermal vent at the East Pacific Rise, Pacific Ocean - Alvinella | ecosystem: Host-associated > Annelida > Integument > Unclassified ... | reverse complement strand
TAGTGATTTAAATACAGATTATAAAGGGATTTATTTTGTATGGGGACTTATAGGATGTGTACTTGGTTTTGGTAAAAATATTGAAGATAGTGCAAAGAAAGTAATAGAACTTGCAAATGATGCCTTGACTAAGAAAGGACCAAGAATTGATTATAAATTAAAAGATAAAAATCTTGATGCTACTTGGGCGATTAGAACTGCTATGAGTTTTAAACTTGCAGGTGTTGATGATAATCTAATTTGTTATGGAGTGATTGAAAGTTTTGCAGAGTTTTTAAATAATCTATATGAAGGTGTAAATAGAGATACAGAGCTTCATGGTGCAATAATTGTAGGTGATTTATATGAAGGTGAGCTTTTAAATAAAGTATATACTTATGTAAGTAAAAACTATTCTACTTTTACTCCAAAAGCACTTCCTATTAGTGGAGCTATAGAAGGTTATGGCGCTTGGTGTGTTCAAAAGGAAGATTAATTTTCTTTCTTTTTTATATATTCTTAGTGTAACTATAAAATTTGTTATAATTTTTTAAAACTTAGTTAAGGGTATTAATGAAAAAACTAACTTTTAATAACGAAATAAACCCAAATATTCAAAAACTTTCTCAAATCTTTCCCAAATGTGATAAAAGAGGGAAAAATTGATTTTGACTTGCTAAAAATGATAAAATTGGAGAAAATTAAATGCTTAACCTACCCCTAAAAAAAGAGATAGAAACAAAAGAAATTTTAAAAAAGTCAATAAAAGCAAATAGTGCTTTATCAAAGCTAAATGGCATAGTTAAAATTATCCCAAATGAGTTAATTTTGATAAATGCCTTAACTCTTCAAGAAGCAAAAGATAGTAGTGAGATAGAAAATATTATAACTACTCACGATGAATTATATTTAGCAAGTGTAAGTGATAAATTTACAAAAGAGATAAAAGAGGTTCAAAACTATAAAGAAGCTTTATTATATGGATTTAATCAAGTAAAAGAGAAAAAAATTATTACCACTCGTGATATTATAAAAATTCAAAGTTTAATCACAAACAATAATGCTGGAATTAGAAGAGAAGTAGGAACAGCTCTAAAAAATGATAAAACAGGTGAAGTGATTTATACTCTACCACAAAATTATGATGAAATTATAAATCTTTTAGACAATCTCTTTTTATATATAAATTATGATAGTTTAGAAGATTATGATTATTTAGTAAAAATAGCTTTAATTCATTATCAATTTGAAAGTATTCACCCTTTTTATGATGGAAATGGAAGAAGTGGGAGAATTTTAAATGTTTTATATTTAGTTTTAAAAGATTTATTAGATTTACCTATTTTATATTTAAGTAGTTATATTATCAAACACAAAGTAGATTATTATAGATTACTTCAAGAAGTAAGAATAAAAGAAAATTATAATGAATGGGTAATGTATATGCTTGATGCGATAGAAGTTACAGCAAATCAAACTTCTAAATTAGTAGAAAATATAGCGAAACTTATGGATAATACTCAAAATAAAATCAAAAATGAACTACCAAAAATTTATAGTAAAGATTTAGTAGAAATTTTATTTTTACACCCTTATACGAAAATTGATACATTAGTAGCAAGATTAGGAGTTACAAGGCAAACAGCTTCTAAATATCTAAAAGAGTTAGAAAAAATTGAAATTTTAAAAGAAGATAAAAAAGGTAGAAATATCTATTTTGTTAATATAAATTTATTTGAATATCTTAAAAAAGCAATAAATGAGTAAAGAATTTACACATATTTTTAAGATATGTTAAAAAAAATAAAAAATTTATACATAAAGGTTATTTATGAAATTAAAATTTAAAATAATTTATAAAAAATATTTTGAAACTCTAAAAGAGGTTAATTATAAAGTCGTAACTAATTTTGATGAACTTATTGAGAGTATAAAATGAAAAAAATTAAAATCACAGGAATAGTCCAAGGAGTTGGATTTCGTCCAGCTGTATATAAAGTAGCTAAAAGTTTAGGTGCTAAGGGATATGTATTAAATGATGGAAGTGGGGTTGAGATTGTAATAGATAAAGATGAGTTTTTAGATATATTTTTGAAAAATCTCCCACCACTTGCAAAAATAGATAAGATTGAAATTAGTGAAATAGAAGCCAATTATAATGATTTTATCATCAAAACTTCAAAAAACACTACTAAACTAACTTCAATAAGCCCAGATATTTCTATTTGTGAAGATTGTATAAAAGATTTATTTGATTCAAATAATAAAAGATATTTATACCCTTTTATAAATTGTACAAATTGTGGTCCAAGATTTAGCATAATAAAAGATATACCATATGACAGAAAAAACACTTCAATGAGTAAGTTTAAAATGTGTGAGAGTTGTAAGGAGGAGTATGAAAACCCTAATAGCCGTTTTTTTCATGCTCAACCAATTAGCTGTGAAAAAAGTGATTTAAAACTAAATCGTTCAATAGAATATATTGCTAATAAAATAAAAGAAGGCAAAATTGTCGCTATTAAAGGGATAGGGGGCTTTCATCTTGTATGTGATGCTACAAATGAAAATGCAGTAAAAACTCTTCGTAATAGAAAAAACCGTCCTACTAAACCACTTGCTATGATGTTTAAAAATTTAGATAGTATTCAAGAATACTGTAAACCAACAACTAAAGATATAGAGTTAATCACTTCAAAAGAAAAGCCTATTGTAATTACTAAAAAGAAAAAAGAGCTTAAATATATCGCAGATGGTATAGATAGATATGGAGTATTTTTACCTTATACTCCTATTCAATTGCTTTTATTTGAATATATTAATACTCCACTTGTTATGACTTCGGCTAATATTTCGGGTGAGCCTATTATTAGAGATATAAATGAATTAAAAGAAAAGCTTGGTGATGTGGTAGATGAGATTTTGGATTATAATCGTGATATTGTAAATAGTGTAGATGATAGTGTAGTTATGAGTGTAAATGAAACTAAAATCACTCTTAGAAATGCAAGAGGATATGCTCCTACTAACTTTTATATAGATAAAAAAACAAAACCAAAAATTCTCGCAGTTGGAGCAAATCAAAAATCTACAATTAGTTTATATTTTGATAATAAAGTTATACTTTCACCTCATATAGGGGATTTAAATACTATTGATAGTGTAGAGTATTTTGAGAGAACTATTGATACTTTTAGAAGATTTTATGATTTTAAAGAAGATATTATCGTATGTGATAAACATCCTACGTATGAATCTACAAAATGGGCAAAATCTCAAAATAAAGAGATTATTCAAATCCAACACCATTATGCACATTTACTTAGTACTATGTTTGAATTTAATCTAAAAGGTGATTTTTTATGTTTTTGTTTTGATGGGACTGGATATGGTGATGATGGAAATATTTGGGGTGGTGAAGTATTTATCGCAAATGATAAAGAGTATAAAAGGATTTATCATTTTGATTATTTTAAAATGATAGGAGGAGAAAAAGCTGTAAAAAATCCAAAAAATATGGCTATAAATCTTCAAACTAGAAAGTTTGATAAACTACCAGCTCCACTTACAAGCTCAGTTGGTAGGCTTTTTGATATAGTTGGATTTTTGGGAGGATTTATTGAGAGTAATTCTTACGAGGGGGAGAGTGGTATGAAGATAGAAAGCTTTTATAATCCACAAATAAAAGATAGTTATAATTTTAAATTAGATAATGGAATAATTGATTTTATGCCTATGATTGAAAATTTAGATAATGATAAAAGCTTAATTGCTTCAAAATTTATAAATTCATTAGTAGATGTTATAGATAGAATTAGTGATGAGGTTAAATTGCCTATAATTTTAAGTGGAGGAGTATTTCAAAATAAAACTCTCTTAAAGCAAATTTTAAAACTAAATAAAAAAGTATATTTTAATGAGTCTACTCCAATAAATGATGGGGGTATTAGTATAGGGCAGATTAAATTTATGATTTAAATAAGGCAAGAGCCTTATTTAATTTCTATTCTTTTTTTAGGAGTTTCTTTTTTGATTTTTGGTATAAAGATTTCTAATACACCATTTTCATTTTTAGCTTCAATATTTTCAATATCTGCATCTTCTGGAATAGAAAAGCTTCTCTCAAATTTACCAAATGCAGTTTCAATTTTATAGTAGTTTTCTTTTTTTACTTCTTCTTTAAATTTTCTTTCTCCACTAATTGTTAATATTTTATCATTTAAATCAATAGTGATGTCTTCTTTTTTTACTCCTGGTAAATCAACTTCGATGTAATATCCTTTTTCATCTTCTCTTGTATTTACTGCTGGAGTGAAAGTTGAGATTGCATTGTTTTCTACTGCTGGTAAATTGTTGTAAAGTTTTCTTTCTAATTCTCTTATTTCTTTAAAAGGGTCAAATCTTACTAACATCTTTGCCTCCTTTTAATTTTTTTTGGGATTATACAAAATTATTCAATAAATGTCAATATTTTTGTTTAAGAAAGTTTAGTTATATAGACTAAAGTACAGATAATAACTATTTTAAATTTTTATATAATTTAAAATAAATAAAAAATAATGGAAAATCAAATAAGGAGGGATTATAAAAGAGCTTCGATTTTATTTTCAAGCTCTTTTATTTTTCTTTTTAATTGGTCATTTTCTATTCTATATTGAGAATTTCTACTTTTTACAGCTTTTATATCATTTTTTAGCTTATTCATTTCTTCATTTAATACATCAAGATTCCCTAAACTTCTTTGAAGTTGGATTTGATATTTTTTGATTAAGATTTCAGCTTCAGAAAGAGTAGATTTTAATATTTTTTTGTATTCATTTTCTTTTTCATAAAGATTTTTATAGTAATACATTTTAAATGTTAAAACACCTACACTTAATATAAAAGCTGTTAGAAAAAACCAATTTAAAAAATTCATAGTTCTATTTTTTTCACTCTATCTGTATGTCTTCCACCTTCAAATTCAGTTTCACACCATACATCTATCATATCTTCAATAATACCTTTAGCTACTATTCTTTCACCAAAGCATAAAATATTTGCATCATTATGAAGTCTAGCCATTTTTGCAGTATAGTGATCATGACAAAGAGCAGCTCTAATTCCTGGATGTTTGTTTGCAGCTAAGCTCATACCAATTCCACTACCACAAATTAAGATACCTTTTGAATTTTCATCTTTACTTACAGCCTCTGCTACTTTATGTGCAAAATCTGGATAATCAACTCTATCAGTTGAATAACATCCTAAATCTTCAACTTCATAACCTTTTTTTTCAAGTAATTCGATTACATATGGTTTAATATTTATTCCAGCATGGTCTGTTCCGATATAATATTTCATTATTAGTACCTTTTTTTGATAAAATTATAACAAAAAATGGAGAAAACCTTGAAAAGAAAAATAGAAATTGTAAAAACATTATTAGATAGTTTACCTTTTATTAAAAAATTTTATGGAGACACTATAGTTATTAAGTATGGTGGAAGCGCTCAAATCAATCCAGCACTTAAAGAGAGTTTTGCTGTAGATATATTAATGCTTACTATGATTGGTATTAAACCTGTAATTGTGCATGGTGGAGGAAAAAAAATCACAGAGCTTTTATCAAAACTAGAAATTGAGACAGAATTTAGAGATGGTGTAAGAGTTACAAGTGAAAAAGCTATAAAAATAGCAGAAATGGTGCTTAGTGGTGATATTAATAAAGAGATAGTACATATGCTTAATGAGCATTCTGCAAAAGCTATAGGAATTTCTGGAAAAGATGGTGAATTTTTAAAAGCAAAAGCAAAAGATGGAGGTAAATTTGGATTTACAGGAGAAATAACTGAAGTAAATGCAAATGTTGTAAAAAATTTAATTAATGAAAAATTTGTACCAGTTATTGCTCCAATTGCTAGTGGTGATGGTGTAAATCATCCTGGATTTAATATAAATGCAGATACAGCAGCATGTGAAGTAGCAGCAGCTATTGGTGCTAGAAGAATATTATTTCTTACAGATACACCAGGTGTATTAGATAATGACAAAAATTTATTAAATTCATTATCAAAAGACGAAGTAAAATCATTAATTAAAGACGGAACTATAAATGGTGGAATGATTCCTAAAGTAGAAGCAGCTTTATATGCTGTAGAAAAAGGAGTAGAAAAAGCTCATATTATAGATGGAAGAATTGAACATTCTATTTTATTAGAATTATTAACAAGTGATGGTATTGGTACAGAGATTAAAGCATAGTTTTGGAATAAATATTGCTTGGATTTAGGTAAAAAAAGGGTATAAAATGGTATATGAAGTAAAAAAACCAATTTTAGGATTTGAAAATGTGTTAAAAGCAGAACTTGAAGAGATAGATTCTCTTTTTGCTACTTTAAAAGCTGTAGATCAAGATTATCCAAGTTTTACTTTAGTAAATCCATATCAATTAAGAAAAGATTATTCTTTTGATATTCCAAAAGATGTAGAAATATTACTTGAAATGAATGAAAACTCAAATATTTTAGTATATAACATTGTTGTATTACATAACCCAATGACAGAGTCTGTAGTTAATTTCAAAGCACCATTAATTTTTAATAAAGACAATGGAAAAATGGCTCAATTTATTATTGAAAATGAAGGCCTATTTACAATAGGTGAGCTTTTAAAAGCAAGAGATGCCGCTTAGTAATCTAAATGAAAACCAGCTAAAATCTGCAACTGCAGATTTTGGTTATAATCTTGTAATAGCTTCTGCAGGAACTGGAAAAACATCTACAATTGTGGGAAGAATAGCCCATTTACTTACATCAGGAATAAAACCAGAAGAGATACTTTTACTTACTTTTACAAATAAAGCTTCACTTGAAATGAAAGCAAGAGTTTCTAAGTTTTTTGATAATGCAAATAAGATTGAAGCTGGAACTTTTCATGCTGTAAGTTATAGATGGCTTAAAAAAATCAATAAAAATATAACATTAAAATCTCCAAGTGATTTAAAAATACTTTTTAAATCTATTTATGATAAAAGACAATTTCACCATATAGAAGGTGAAGCTTATGGGAGTAATTATTTATATGATACATATTCACTTTTTTTAAATTCAAATCAACAAGATTTTACTAAATGGTTAAGTGAAAAAAATCCAGCACAAGAGGAATTTTGTACTATTTATGAAGGTATTTTTGAGGAATATGAACAAAAGAAAAAAGAGTATGGATTAGTGGATTTTAATTCATTATTAATAGAGATGATTAATGAATTAAAAAATGGATGTGATAATCCATATAAGGAAGTTTTGGTAGATGAATATCAAGATACAAATCCTTTACAAAATGAATTTATTAATGAAGTTGAAAATGGAAGTTTGTTTTGTGTAGGTGATTATGACCAATCAATTTATGCTTTTAATGGAGCTGATATATCTATTATTTCTACTTTTGATAAAAGATATCCTGATGCTAAAATATTTACTCTTACAAAAAATTATCGTAGTTATGCTGAAATTTTAGATTTAGCTAATCGTGTAATTAAATATAATCCAAGAATTTATCCAAAGCAGTTAGAAGTAGTAAGAGGAAATGCAAAAATAAGACCAAAACTTTTGATGTATGAAGATACTATTTCACAATATAAAGATATAAGTGCAAAGATAGCTTCTTCTACTACAGACAAAGATGATATAGCTGTGCTTTTTAGAAATAACTCAAGTGCAGATGGGATAGAACTTTATTTAAGAGAGCTTGGAATTGCTAGTCGTAGAAAAGGTGGAATTGGTTTTTTTGATACAAAAGAGATAAAAGTAACTCTTGATATTCTTACTTTTTTACATAATCCAAAAGATGTGATGAGTTTTATTCATATTTTTGAATATGCAAAAGGGGTAGGAAGTGCTATAGCACATGATATATACGAAGCTTTAAAAATTTTAGGAGATGGAGATGCTTTTAAAGGTTTTGTATCTCCAAATGATGAAAAACATGTCTTTAGAAATAAAACAAAATCTACTCAATTAGGTCTTTTTGATGATTTTATGGTACTGGGAAGTGTGATGAAATTTAAAGATTTAGGATTTGAAGAAAAATTTTTAAAAAATCCTATTTTAAAACATCCGAAACTCACAAAAGAGGGTGGAGAGTTTTTATATAATTTTTATCAATATTTAAATCATATTAAAAATTTTAAAAATCCAAATACAATTTTTGAAGAAACATTAAAAAGTAAAATTTTTAATCACATAATAGAAAATTTAGCTTTAAATAGAAGTAAAGATAAAAATGGTAAAGTGGATAAAGATAAGTTTGATGTAGCAAAAACTAAAATTTTAAATAGAGTAAAATTACTTAGAAATTTACTTAAAAATTATAATTCACTAGAAAGATTTTTAAATGCAATGGTTTTAGGGAGTAGTGAATTTAGTGAAGGAAGAGGTGTTAATTTATTAAGTGTACATGCTTCTAAAGGGCTTGAATTTAAAGAAGTTTATATTGTAGATTTAATGCAAACTAGATTTCCAAATACAAAATTAGCTTCAAGTGCAGGTGGAATAGAGGAAGAAAGAAGGCTTTTTTATGTAGCAGTAACTAGAGCAAAAGATATTTTATATTTATCATTTGCTAAAAAAGATTTGATTAAAAAATTAGAGTTTGAACCTAGTCAATTTTTAAGTGAAGCAGGATTTAAGATATAATTAGGTTATTAAAATAAGGAAATTATATGATTAGTTTTTTTAAAAAATTATTTACACAAAAAAAAGAAGTGTCTCAAGACACAAATCTAATTGATATTCTTAAAGATGATCATAAAAGATTAATAGGTATATATTCGAAAATTAATAAAAATATACAAAAAAATGATTTTGTAAATACTCAAAAATTAGTAGGAGAATTTATTTCAGAATATAATAAACATATTTTATTAGAAGATACAAAATTATATATTGAATTAAAAGAAAAATACAAAGAACATCAGTCGATTTTAAATACTATTAAAAATATTGAAAAAGACATGAATGGTATTACTAAAGTTATTAATTCTTTCGAAAAAAAATATATAAATAATATAAATAATTCAAATAAAGAAGAGTTTATTAAAAATTTAATTGAAATAGGAGAAATACTTACTCAAAGAATAGAACTTGAAGAAGAAAGGTTATATTCTCTTTTATGAAAACAATTAATGAATTATCGGCATATACTTTAGAAGAAAAAAAATCAAAATTTCATTCTTTTTTAGTTCCATATAAAGATTTTGACCAAAAGCTAAATGAACTTAAAAAGGCACATCCCAAAGCTAGACATTTTGTTACAGCTTTTAGATATTTAAATGAATATAATCAGATTGTTGAGGGAAGTAGTGATGATGGTGAACCAAAAGGTACTAGTGGAAAACCTACATTAAAAGTACTTCAAGGTAATGATTTGATAAATGTAGGAATTATTACTGTAAGATATTTTGGTGGGACATTACTTGGTGCTGGAGGACTTGTAAGGGCTTATAGTGATAGTGCAAATCTTGCTGTAGCAAATGCTAAACTATTACCTTATGAGGAAAGTTTAGAAGAAGTTATAAATGTAGATTATGACCAAGCTAGTAAATGTGAATATTTGTTTAAAAAACATAATATTGAAGTGATAGATAGAAATTTTTTAGATGGTATTAGTTATACTATAAGAGGAAGTAAAGAAAACCTCTCTAAACTTAGAGAGGAGTTATGAATCGTATTTTAAAGATACAGCTAAAGCTTTGGAATTTTTTATACAATCATTGAAACTAACACCTTTATAAGCATTTGAATTTAGATATAGATTATCTATTTTATTTGCTTCATTCATTACATTTTTTACAATTCCAAGATGTCCTACTTTGTAGTTTGGTATAGCATTATTCCACATTTTGAAAAATTCAAATTTTAAATCATTTTTACCAATTATTTTTTCTACATCTTTAGTTACCATTTCAACTATTTCTTCTTGATTCATTTCTCTTATTTTTTCAAATCTTTTACCACCTACCATCATTCTAATACCATTTCTATTTGGAAAAATATATTTATCCATTAAGATTCCAAGTGTATTTAAATGAGTTGTTAATATTCCAAAAGAGATAGGTTTGATATCTCCACTAAATCCGACGATAGCAACAGGTGTATATTCTATTTTATTAAGTTCTTTTGCTAATGTAGGATATTTTTTTTCTACGATTTGTGCAGCATTATATGCTGGGGTTGAAAGGATAATTTTGTCATATTCACTTAGTTCATCTAAAGAAGTTATCTCTTTTTTTATAATATTTAAATGTGAAGCAAGTTTATTAATCATTTCACTCATACCATATTCAAAAGAAGTTAATTCACCACTTGGATTCCCCCCTTTTTTCTTTTTCATCATCCCTTTAAACATTCCACCATATTCTTTTTCAAGATTTGCAATTTTTGGAAATGCTGCATTGATTGATAAACTCTCAGGTGTAGAAGCATAGATTCCTGCTGTCATTGGTCTCATAAATCTTTCTGTAAAAAAACTTCCAAGTCTTCTAGTTACAAAATCAGCTACACTTTCATCATCTTTTGGTTCTGGTTTGATAAAAAACTCTTTAAATAATCTGATTTTAGCACTCCAAGGAAGTATATCTCCAAATATAAAATCTTTTGCTCCACTTGGTAATTTGTAAAGCTTATCATCAAATATATATCTAATTTTAGAATTTTCGTTTGCTCTAACTGTTTTTATTCCGATATCTTCACAAAGTTCTAATGTTTCAGGTGAATTATCTAAAAAACCATTAACCCCTTCTTCAAATAAAAATTTTTCTTTTTTTATTGTATTTGCTTTTCCACCAATTTTATTTTTTTCAAAAACATCTACTTTAAAACCAAATTTTTGTAAATAATATGCTGTAGTTAATCCACTAATACCCGCACCTACGACTGCTATTTTCATATTTATCCTTTATGGTATAATTTCATTAAAAAAAGGTATTTAATGAAACACTTTTATTCTTCTACTATTATTTTAATCATTGGGCTAATTATAGCATATTATTTAGGGGGATTTGCTGGTGTTTATATAGCAGGATTATTAGCTTTACTTGAAGTTAGTTTAAGTTTTGATAATGCTGTAGTAAACGCTAAGATTCTTTCTACTATGGATGAAATATGGCAAAAAAGATTTATAACATGGGGTATGATAATAGCTGTATTTGGGATGAGGTTTTTATTTCCTATTTTAATAGTTATGATTGTTGGAGGACTTGGACTTATTGATACCCTTAATATTGCGCTAAATGATCCAGAAAAATATCATCATATATTAAAAGCAAATGAAAATTTAATTTTTGCATTTGGAGGTAGTTTTCTTTTAATGGTATTTTTTGACTTTTTTTTTGAAGAAAGAGAGATTAAATGGTTGAAGTTTATTGAAGATAATAAAGTAACTAACTCTCTTTCAAAAGTTCCTAATACTGGGCTAATTTTGGCTACTATTGTAGGAATTGTTTTAACTTATGAGACAAAAAGTTATGAAGTAGCTATAGCTTTTTATATGGGGATGCTTATTCACTCATTACTTGCAAGTGTAGATGATTTATTTGATAGTGACGTGGTTAAAAATGGACTTATAGGTTTTATTTATTTAGAGGTATTAGATGCTAGTTTTAGTTTTGATGGAGTGATTGGTGCATTTGCTCTTAGTCAAAATATATTTTTAATTATGATAGGGCTTGGAATTGGAGCTATGTTTGTAAGAAGTCTTACTTTATATCTTGTAGAAAAAGGTACACTTAGTGAATATAGATATCTTGAACATGGGGCTCATTATGCAATTGTTGTATTAGCTGTTATTATGTTACTTAAAATATTTTTTCATATTTCAGAAGAGATTACAGGAACGATTGGTATTGCTTTGATAGGTGTAGCTTTTTGGCATAGTTATTTAGCCAATAAAAAAGAGGACTCAAATATAGCTTAAATACTTATTAACAATTAAGTAAAGGTATTGTTTGTTGATAGAAAAATAAAAGGGATAAGATGAAATATTATTACAAATATGAAGAATTTAAAAAAGATGTGGAAGTTTTAAGTAGTGAAATTAAAAATTATAATCCAGACTGTTTAGTAGCAATAGCTAGAGGAGGACTTACATTAGCTCATTTTATAGGTGAAAAGCTTAATATGAGAGATGTATTTACAATCAATTCAATCCATTATGAGGGTGAAAAAAAACTTGATTATTTTGTAATAAAAAATATTCCAGATTTAACAAATTATAAAAAAATAGTTTTGATAGATGATATAAGTGATAGTGGTGAGACATTAAAAGAAATAGTAGATATTTTAAAAGTTGAATATCCACAAATTGAAATAAAAATAGCTACAATTTTTTATAAAAAATCATCACTTGTAATTCCTGATTTTAAAGTTAAAATTGCTAACAACTGGATAGTGTTTTTTTGGGAAGAATAAGGAAAAAAGATCCTTATTTTGCTAGTTGAATTTTTACTGGTCCTAAGTGTAGTCCATTTGTAACAACACCACCACTTTTAATCCAAGCTTTAATTCCACCTTTTAATACATATACATTTTTAAATTTATAATATTTATTTAATGTAGCTGCTGCAAGTAATGCTCTATGACCTGTTCTACATACAACAACATAAGTTTTATTTGGTTTTAATAAACCTTTTTTTACTCCACCATATAGTACACCTCTTGGTAAATCAATAGTCTCTATATAATCGATTTGACCCGCTATCATTTCAGACTTTTCTCTTACATCTAAAATTTGAAATTTTTTATCATTTTTCATCCATTTTTTAAGTTCATTTGCTGTTACATAATTTTTTACATATTTTAAAGCTTCTGCTTTTTGAGCTTTTACACCATCAAGTGGATTATATGCAACTGCACTACTTACTGCTAAAACTCCCGCTAATACTAGTTTTGAAAATAATTTCATATTTTCTCCTTTTGAAATAATTATTTGTAGCTTTATTGTAACATAAGATTTAGTTGTATTTGTTGATTAAAGTCAATATTTTGTATTATTTATAAATAAATGTATAAAAATAAATGATATAATTAAATTAAAAAAGGAAAATATAATGGCTAATTTATTAATAATAGGAGCTGGTGGTGTAGGTAGAGTTGCTACTTTTAAAGCTGCTATGAATACAAGTAGTTTTGAAAAAATATCTTTAGCAAGTAGAACAAAGTCAAAATGTGATGCTATAGCAAATGATATAGAAGAAAAATTAAATGTAAAAATAGATACATATCAAGTAGATGCTGATAATGTAGATGAAACAGCTGAACTTATCAAAAAAGTGGGAGCTGATATTGTACTGAATGTAGCACTTCCATATCAAGATTTGACTATTATGGATGCATGTGTGAAAGCAGGAGCACACTATGTGGATACAGCAAATTATGAGCATCCTGATGAAGCAAAATTTGAATACAAACTTCAATGGGCAAAAGATGATGATTTCAAAAAAGCTCATTTAATGGCACTTTTAGGAAGTGGATTTGATCCAGGTGTTACAAATGTATTTGTTGCTTATGCAAATCAATATCTTTTTGATGAAATTCATTATGTTGATATTTTAGATTGTAATGCAGGTGATCATGGATATCCATTTGCTACAAACTTTAATCCTGAAATTAATATTAGAGAAATTACACAAAAAGGTAAATATTGGGAAGAGGGTGAGTGGAAAGAGATTGATCCTATGAGTATTAAAATGGACTGGGAATATCCAAAAGTAGGAACTTATCCAAGTTATTTACTTTATCATGAAGAGTTAGAGAGTTTAGTAAAAAATATTCCTCATCTAAAAAGAATTAGATTTTTTATGACTTTTTCTGATAAGTATTTAAAGCATCTTGAGGTGTTACAAAATGTAGGAATGACTGATATAGAACCAATTGAGATTTGTGAAGGGTGCAAAATTTCACCTATGGAATTTCTAAAAAAAGTATTACCAGACCCAGCTAGTTTAGGTGTAAGAACAAAAGGGCAAACTAATATTGGTTGTGTAATAGAAGGTATTAAAAATGGACATAAAAGAAAAGTATATTTATACCAAATTTGTGATCATCAATGCGCATATAGAGAAACTGGTGCTCAATGTGTAAGTTATACTACAGGAGTTCCTGCTATGATAGGTGCTAAGATGATAGCAGATAAAAAATGGTTTAGTGAAGGTGTGCATAATATGGAAGAATTTGATGCAAAACCTTTCTTAGAAGAACTTAATAAACAAGGACTTCCTTGGGAGATGATAGAGCTTAATCCAGAGGATTAAAATCCATTTGGGTTAAATCCTCCAAAATCATCAAAACCTCCACCAAAATTTCCAAAACTTTGTATATTTGGGTTTTGATGTCCTTGAGCCATAGCTTTTGTTTGTAGATTTTTGATATCAAATTGTGGTGCAAGACCTTTAGGACAAGCGATTATACAAGCTTGACATTCTACACAGCTAAAAATATTACCTTCCATTGTTTTATCAACTCTTTGATTTGGAATAGAGTCTCTACTATCATTTACAAATCTTAATATTTTACTAAATATAAATGGTCCAAAGTAGTTTTCATCACTTTCAACTGCAGGACAATCACTATAACAAGACATACATAATATACATTCTGTTTGTTTATCATAACTTGCTTCTTCTTTTGGATCTATTAAAAATTCACTATCTCTTGGAGGGTTTTTAGGTATCATAAAAGTTTGTGCTTTTTTTAATAGATTAAATCCTTTATCTTGATCTACCACTAAGTCTTTAATAACATCAAATTGTTTAAGAGGAGATATTTCTAAAGCACCATCTATTAAATTTTCTACAGCATTTAGTTTACAAGTAAGTTTAGATAATCCATTTACAACCATAGCACAGCTACCACAAATAGCACTTTTACAAAATGCACGATAAGTTAGGGTAGGGTCAATATGCTCTTTTATATATTCTAATACTTCTAAAATAGTTAGTTTTTCATCTAAATCTACATCATATGTTTGAAAATATTTTTCTTGTGTTGTAGGATTGTATCTTTGAATTTTTACTTGATATTGCATTTAAGACCTTTTTTGTCCGAAATATATCAAAAAGAGAAGAAAAAATCAAACTTTAAATTTATTTGATTCTTCACTTAGTTCTGTAGTTATTTCTTTTAATTTTTGAATCACTTTTTCTAAAGAGTCAGCACTTTGTTTTGTTAGATTACTTTCTTTTACAAGACCTTCTGTTGCGTCTATTAGCATTCTTACATGTGTGTTGATTTGAGTTGTTTCTTGTGTTGCTGATTTTGCATTTATTATAGTGTGATTTAGATTATTCATAGTTTCATCAGTTTTAGATATTAAACTATCAGTTTTTGATGTAGCTTCTTGGAATTTTTCTACATTTTGTTCTATATCTTGTTGTGCTTCTAGAATACCTTGTACAATAATTCCTATTGAAGCATCTATTTCACCTAAAGATTTTTGAGTTCTTTCAGCAAGCTTTCTAACTTCATCAGCAACTACAGCAAATCCTCTACCATGCTCACCCGCTCTAGCAGCTTCAATAGCAGCATTTAAAGCAAGTAAATTTGTTTGTTCAGCTATCTCTTTAATTACACTTACTACATCTTTAATCTGATTTGATTGATTTGCTAAAGTAGTAATTTTACTAGCTACTTCTATCTCTTTATTTGTTTCTATTTGTATCTCTTCTAACATCTCTTTTAATGTATGTGTAGTTTCTTCTAAAGTTTTTTGTGTTTGTATAATATCATCTGTTGTTGTAATCACTTTTTCTTCTGCAGTAGCTAGATTTTCTTCTACATCAGTTACATATTTTTGGATATTAGTAATTAATTGTGCTTGGTTGTATACACTTTTATCAATATTTTCAAAACTATTTGTGATTTCATTTGATATTTCAAATGTTTCATTTACAGTTTTTTTAATTTTTAAAATCATATTTCTTAAAGCGAAAATAAATTTATTTACAGCTTTAGCTATAGCTTGTATTTCTTGTGCACCTTTTTCTTCTAAGACTATTGTTAAATCATCTTCATTTTCTGTTAGAATTTTAGAATATTCTTTTACAGGAGTGATAATGTTTTTTTCAAAGAAATAGTTGATAGCTATTATAATTATTAATATAAATATAGCAATTGCAGCTATTGTACCAAATAGCATAATTTCTTCAATATGTGATACAGCTTTTTTAGCTTGACTCATTGGTACTTCTACTGATACCATACCTCTAATATCACCTACTTTATAATTAAATGCAACATTTCCGTAATCATGGACTAAAGCTTTGTATAAATGAGGCGGTACTTCTTTGTTTGGAATTCCGTGACACTTTAGACAACCTTTTTTGATTTTTAAAGGTTTAGCATATCTAATAACAGCTTCACCTTTATTATTTGTACCAATTTCAAAATATTCAGGTAAATTTTTATTTTTTTCAAAAATATTAAGAATTCTTTTTTCATCTTTATTTGGTTTGTTTTGAGGATTTCTATATTTTAGTGAAGTTTGTTTTATATAAAATCCAGCACTTTGAGTTAGATCCTTTGCTACATTTCTTCCTGAATATGCAGGAGTAGCAGCCCATCTAGATATATTTGGATTAGTAAATTTCACATAAGGTGCTATGGTAGCCATATAGTTTCTCATAGCTATTAACTGATCAGCAGATTTTCTTGCTTTATCGACACTCTCTTGAATTGATAATTTTTCTATATTATCTTTTATAACGATATAACCCGGTATTAAAATAGCTATTTGAGTAATAATTATAATCAAAGCTATTTTCATCTTTGAACTCATTCTAAGACTCCTTAAAATTGAATAAAACTATTTATTAGATAATAAATAATTTTTGATTTGTGTAATTATAACGTCATTTTTATATTTTTGTGTAGCTAAATAAATATCCCTTGTTAAGTTGATGTTTTTTATTTTGGTGATAAATAGTCTTCCTTGTTCTACTTCATGCTTAATAGCATTATATGAGATTATACTTACATATTGTTTATGAGCATTTAAAATAGTAAATTTTAATGCTGTAGAATTATCAACATAAGAAGTTATATTAAAGTTATTACAATCTTTATTATGTAATTTTAGTATATTTGATATTTCTTGTTTTAAAGATGACCCATCTTCTCTACATAAAAATTCATATTTTAATAAATCTTCAAAGTCCATTGTTTTAGGTAAAGGTTTATTTGAAAAAAATACTATAGTATCTTTTATCCATGGAGTATATTCAATATTAGGATTATTTATTTTAGTTGTAGTAAAAGCGATGTCAATTTCATTGTTTTGTAGTTGTTCTATTAATATAGCATTGTTTTTTACGATTAAATTTATATCTTTATTAATAAGTTCTTTAATATATGGAATGTAATTTGGTAATATGTAATTTCCTATCGTAGAACTTGCACCTATAATAAAAGGTAATGATTTATCTTTAAAATATTTAATTCTATTTGAAACTTTATCTACACATTCTTGGAGGTTTTGTGCTATTTCTAAAAAATGTTTTCCTTTTTGTGTAAGGATAATTCCATTTTTTTTTCTTTCTATTAGTTTTGTTCCTATAAAGTCTTCAAGTTGTTTGATTTTTTGTGTTACTGCTGGTTGAGAAATTTGTAATATTTTAGATGCTTTTGAAAAACTTTTTGTTTCATAAACTACTAAGAAAGTATAAATTTTATCTATGTTTTTTAACATGCTTTCCTCTTTTTTTGAAAAATTTATAATAATTATAACTAAAAATTATATTTAATTAAAGAGGTATTTTAATAGTAAAACCTTTTTTTTGACTATTTATATATATTTTACCATTATGAGCATTTATGATTTGTTGTGATAAAGCTAGACCTAAACCATTGCCTTTTGTTTTAGTTGTTTTAAATGCATCAAATAATATATTTGGATTTTCAAATGGTATACCACTATCATAAATATTAAAATAATGATATTTATCATCCTTTTGGTAAATAACTTCTATTAATCCATCTTCGTTTTCGTCTTCTTCTATAGCATCTATAGCATTAAATATCATATTTTGTAATACTAAAAGTAATAATTCAAAATCAGCTTTCATTTCAATATCTGGTAGAAAATAGATAAATTCTATATCTTTTGTATAAGAATAATAGTTTACAATATCTTCTAATTCTTTTTTAAGTTCTGATACTAAGAAAGTTTTTGGTTTTATTTTTACACCTTTTGAAAAAAGTAGGGTAGATTTGATAATTCTTTCTACTCTAAAAATAGCTTGTTTTATATCTGTAATGATGTTTTTTGCATCACATTTTTTTGATAATATAGATAGTAAAATAGAAATAGAACCTATTGGATTTCTAATTTCGTGAGCTAAATGAGCAGCCATTTGTCCCATAGATATTAATCTTTGATTTCTTTTTTGTTCTGTTATATCTGTCGCAGAGATTATAGTTTTATCTTCTAAAGAAGATTTTTGTATTAAATATACTTTATCATTTATTTCTATTTCATCATTTTTTGTTTTTAATACTTCTGGTAGTTTTGAAGCTTTTGAATTTTGGGCTATGATTTCACCATTTTGGTCTATTACCCATAAAGCCTGAGGTAAAAACTCAATAACACCATTTAAAATATTTTTAAGTTCTTTAAATTCTTTTTCAACTTCATAAGTTTGATTGATTAGATATTCTAAGTTTGATAGTAATTCTTGAGAGTTTTGTGGAAGTTCCATATTTTTGCCTTAAAAATGGTGGGTCCTCGGAGACTCGAACTCCGGACCACTCGGTTATGAGCCGAGTGCTCTAACCAACTGAGCTAAAGACCCATCTCGTCATTTTCGCGATTGAAATTATATAAAAAATCATACTTAAAAGCAAGTAAATTCTCTAAAATTCCAAAAATAATCATAAAATTGATAAAACTAGTTCCACCATGTGATAAAAAAGGAAGTGGAACTCCTACAACAGGTGCTAGATTTATAGTCATAGATATATTTACGTAAGAATATACAAATATCATTAATCCAACACTTGCAAAAATAGGCATAGCAAAATAATCATTTTTGAGTATTTCTACATAACTAAGTAAGTAATAAACTAAGAAAAAATATAATCCTAATAAAACTAATACTCCAATAAAGCCAAATCTTTCTCCGAAATAAGCAAAAATAAAATCACTACTAGCAATAGGAAGAAATTTTAGCTGAGTTTGGGTAGCTTCTTTTTCACTTTTTCCTATAAGACCGCCACTACCGATAGAAATCAATGATTGTTCTACGTGATAACTAGGTTTACCAAGAAATTTATTTATTCTGTCTCTTTGATAATCATGTAATAAAAATTTATATGCAAAAGGGATAAAAAATAATAAAAATATAATACCATTTATAATAATTTTTTTTCTAATACCAACAATAATAAGTGTACCAAATCCCATAATCAAAAGTATTAATGCTGTACCTAAATCAGGCTCTTTTGCAATAAGTAAAAAAGGGATAATAATAAAAATAGAAATTTTAATTAATTGTTTTAGATTATATCCATCTGGAGAAGGAGGATTTTTATAGATCAAATATCCTAGCATTAAAATCATATTTGTTTTCATAAATTCACTAGGTTGAATAGTAAGACCTATTATGGGAATTTTAAGCCATCTTTTAGCACCTAATATTGAAATACCGAATAGATCTACCCCAAGTAATAAAAGTATATTTAATCCATATAAAAATGGAATAAGCCATAAAAGTTTTCTAATAGGAAATAAAAATGCAATAAAAAATGCGATAAAACCTATGATTATATAAGCTATCTCTTTTTTAAAAAGTGCAGGATTTATTTCGTTTACTAAAAACAAAGAAATCCCAATAAAAGGGATTACTAATAAAGGTAAAATAAAGTCAAAGTGATTTAATTTTTTTATCAATTACAAGGCTCTTTTTTTATAGATTCAAAAAGTTTATTAATTGTTTCATTCATCTCTTTTGATGTATCTTCAATATCTAACATACTTTCTTTTAACTCATTTGCATTAGATATACAGCTTTTTGTTTTTGTACATTCAAGTATTTCATTTGCTTTTGAATGAATTTGTTTATGTAGTGATAATAAGTGTTTATAGTCATCTTTACAAGCTAAAGTGTCTTTTGTTGTAGAAGAGTATAGCCATCTACCAAAATCACAATCATGATCATTTACTTCATCTATAGATTCTTCATTAATAATAGCTTCTTTTATATTTGATTTATATATGATATGAGCAATTTTTGCTAAATCCATTTCTAATTTATTATTTGCTAAGAAAGCAAGTTTTGCATTGTCACTAGATACTTCACTAAATTCATTTAATACAACTTCAAGATTATTAATATCATCTTTGCTTGCATTTGCAATATTTGTAATTTTTTCAGAATTTGCTTGAATATCACTACTTTCTTGTTGTAATGTTTTAATAGTAATAGAAATTTCTGCAGTAGCTTTTTGAGTTCTTTCTGCAAGTTGTCTTACTTCATCAGCAACTACTGCAAAACCTCTACCATGTTCACCAGCTCTAGCAGCTTCAATAGCAGCATTTAGTGCTAATAGATTTGTTTGGTCTGCGATATCTGTAATTAAGCTAACTACATTTCCAATTTCAGTACTTCTTTGGTTTAACATATTGATAGATTCATTTGTATGGTGAATGAATTCTATTAATTCCATTAAAGTTTCACTTACATTAGTTACATCAGAAGTTGATTGAAGTGCTTTTTCATATACTTCGATACTTTTTTCATTGATTTGATTTAATAATATTTTAATACTATTTGAGATGTCATTTTTAATATTATTAAGTTCATTTCTCATTCCACCACCAATATTATTTAAATCTTCTCTTAAAATATTTTTAATTTGATTTTTTTGAGATTCACCTATTGATTCAGCAGCTTTTGATACTTCTATAGTCGCTCTTTTAAAGTTTCCTTTATATCCACCTTGTAAAATACCTCTATTCCATCCATTTTCAGCAGCGTTAATTGAAGCTAAAATATCTCTTTGGAATGCTTCTAATTGGTCAAGTAGATTATTTACAGCCCAAGCAGTATGAGCAGATGGATGTGAGTTATCGATATGAGTAATTCTATCTTCAAAATCACCATTTTCTGCTTTTAATAACACTCTTTCAATTTGTTTGTCTAGATTAGAATTTTTTGGTTTAGATTTATCTACAAATTTGCAATAATAAATAGAAATTAACATAGAAATACCAAATAATATAAATCCATAATACGCACCAGTAGTAGAATAGTCTATAATTGCTGAAATTAAAAATAATAAATTAGCAAGTCTAATTACAGTTTTATAATTCATTTATAACCCCTTTTTGAATACCAAGTGTAAGTTCATTAAATGTTAGATTTTTTTCTTTTAATAAGTTTTGTACTACTTCATAACTAGCACTCATACCACTTTTTTCTTCTATTTCTTTTAATTGTGCATATAATGGTTCGATTATTTTTTTAAATCCATCTATAGGTTTTCTTCTTACAGAATAATATCCTACAATTTCTCCATTTGCATTAAATGATGGTGAAATATTTGCGAATACCCAGTAGTAACCACCATCTTTTTTTAGATTTTTTACAAATCCAAAAAATTCATCTCCCTTGTCCAGTAATTCATATAAGATTTTAAATGCTACTTGAGGTACATCTGGGTGTCTTAAAATATTATGAGGTTGCCCTAAGATTTCTTCTTCTGAATATCCAGAAATTTCTATAAAGTATTCATTCCCGTAAATTATTTTACTTTTTAAATCTGTTTTTGAAACAATAAACTCTCCACTTTTTAGAACAGTTTCTTTATCAGTGGGTGTTATATGAGGTTTTTTCATCTATTTCTCCTTTTGATACAAAAATACCATCGATTTCATTGGTAGCTATTTCTTCAATATTTGATAATTTTGATTTTACTATAATTTTTGTATTTATCAAATAGTTATCGACAAATTTTTGTAAAATTGAAGCTATAGGTAGCTTGCAGAAGGCATATTTGGCATTTAGATTAGCTATAAAAATAAGTTCTTTTAAAGAATTTACTTCTACTCCATAAGAAATATTATTTTGTTTACAAAATTTATATAGTTCTAAATCTTGTTCATTATATTTAAAGATAATAGTAGAATTATTTGGTGAATTTTTAATATCTTCTATATTTGAAGCATAATAAAAAGTTTCATCACTAAATCTATTATCATTTAATATAATCATTGACAATCCTTACAGATACATCCATTACTTGTAAATTTACATTCATTTTTAGGTACAAATGTATGACAATTACTACATTCTATTAAATCATTGTTATCTGTATCATCTGAAGGGGATTTTATTATTGGTGCTTTTTTCCAAAATATCATATAAATTATATATCCTACGATAATTAGTAAAATTATTTTTAACATTGTATATCCTTTAAAATAACATAGTTGATTTTATTAAATTGATGAATCTCTTTTTTAGCATTTATATTTTTTATTTCATTTTCGGCATTTTCACCTTTATATAAAAGCATAATAGTATCTTTATCAATAAAATTTTTAGATAATTCTATTAAAAACTGAGTGTTTTTTACAGCACGAGAGGTGATTAAATCTACTTTAAATGGTTCAATTTGTTCAATTCTTTTTGGAATAATTTCAACATTTTTCAGTCCTAATTTTAATTTAGCATAATTTAAGAAACTATATCTTTTTTGAAGAGGTTCAATCAAATACCATTTTGTATTTGGCATAGCAATAGCTAGGATTAATCCAGGAATTCCTGCACCTGTACCGATATCTATAGCTGTTTTTATATCATTATCTATAAAATCTAAAGCTTTTAATGTAAGATTTATTTGTTCTTGTAGTTCATTTTTGTTATAGTTTGTTACAGAGTGAGTTTTATTCCATTTTAAAAGTAATTCAATATATTCATTCATATTAAGTGTCCCATTTTTTCTTTTTTTGTTTTTAAATAGTTTTCATTATGAGGATTTTGTCCTACTTTTATAGGGATTCTTTCAATTATTTTTATATCTTTTATTTCATTTAGTTTTTTTGGATTATTTGTAAGAAGTCTTATTTTTGATATATTAAAATGTTTTAAGATATCACTTACAATATCAAAATTTCTCATATCTGCTTCAAAACCTAGTTGGTGATTTGCTTCTACTGTATCTAAGCCTTTATCTTGAAGGTTATAAGCATTTACTTTATTGAAAAGTCCTATATCTCTTCCTTCTTGTCTTAAATAAATAACCATTCCACCATTTTCATTTACCATTTTTAAGGCATATTGAAGTTGATCACCACAATCACATTTTAGACTACCAAGTGCATCACCTGTAAGACATTCACTATGAACCCTCACTATAGGATTTTCACCAAAAGGTTCTTTATATATTACTAAGTGTTCTTTTATTCCTTCTTTAAATGATTTTATTTTAAAATCTCCAAATTTTGAGGGTAAATTAGCTGAATTTGAAATATCCAAAAAGCAGTCCTTTTTTGGTATAATTATATCAAAAATTTATGTTAAGGAAATGAAGTGAAACATTTTTTAAGTCTAAAAGACTATTCAAAAGAGGAAATTTTAGAAATTATTGAGATTGGATTGCAGATAAAAAAAGAAACAAAAAATAAAATTTTTAAACCATATTTAAAAAATATGAATCTAGCGATGATTTTTGAAAAAAGCTCAACTAGAACAAGAGTTTCATTTGAAACAGGGATAAATCAATTAGGTGGAAGTGGACTTTTTCTTTCAAGTAAAGATATTCAATTAGGTAGAGGGGAGCCTATAAAAGATACAGCTAGAGTAATTTCTAGAATGGTAGATTTAATTATGATTAGAACTTTTGGACAAGATAGATTAGAAGAATTTGCAAAATATTCAAAAGTTCCAGTAATAAATGGACTTACTGATAAATATCACCCAGTTCAATTACTTGCAGATTATATGACTATGATTGAGTTTGGAAAACAAAATGGGGTTTGTGCATATATTGGTGATGGGAATAATATGACACATTCGT
>Ga0256843_1000929_pt1 | contig 24039 bp, 25 predicted proteins | sample AlvinellametaG_FD_191572 | JGI IMG/M metagenome (GOLD analysis project Ga0256843, IMG submission 191572) | Pompeii worm associated microbial communities from hydrothermal vent at the East Pacific Rise, Pacific Ocean - Alvinella | ecosystem: Host-associated > Annelida > Integument > Unclassified ... | reverse complement strand
AAAATATACAACTTTAAGCATCTTGAACAGATAGAAAACTATTATTATAAAAGGACTAATGATAAAAATATATACAGTATACCGTGGAAAAAGTTTATATTTTTCGGAAACGGCAGAAAACATATTCTTGAATGTAACTTAATGACAAAAAAAGTTGCAGAATTTTTAGGTCTTACTTTCAGCGATTCTGTATCATGCAAAAGTATAGAAAATAAAGAAAACAATAAAACAATAAAAAATTTAAATATAATTGCATATGATAAAAACAAAAGTTTCTGGATAGAGAGCGATATAACTTATTTTTTAAACAGTCAAATGCAAAATATTAAGATTGTGTATGATCTGCACAATAAAAAGGTGATTTCTGTTGAGAGTAATCCTGTATACTAAAGATTTTAACGAAAAAATCAGCGAACCCGTCGATGTTATTCTTTCTCCGCAATACTATTGGATTAAAAAGATAGATATACCGATCAAATCTTTAAAAGATGCAAAAAAACTTTCAAAAACCCTTTTTAAACTTGATGAAAACTATATTTACGACGCTTTTAAACTTAACGGCAAATATTTTGCCTATGCAATTAAAAAAAATCTGAAAATCAATATTGACAAAAAATATATTAATTCCATAAGACTGGCTCAGACTGAACTGTATAATTTTGAAAAAATAAATGTCTCAGACAAACATTCAATTCAAAAGGTAGACGATTTGCTTTTTTGCTTTCCAAATGTTGAAGACGCTCCGAATATTAATGATGTTATTAACAGCATACAGCTTTCAAAAAATACCGTAAATATATATAACCGCCTGAATCTGGACAAATCTATACTGATTTATTCGGCTGTTATTTTAATTTTGCTAAATTTTATTTTTATTTCAGGATTTATACAAAATGAAAATGCAATAAAAAGTCTGGAAAATCAAAAAGAATCACTTATTAAAAAATATAATCTTCCAAAAACAACTTTTCAGTTAAAGTCTATTTTAAACGAACTAAAAAATGAAGACAATACTCAGAAAAAAATCAGAAAAAGTCTTGAATTTATTACTAAAACACCTCTAAAAAAAGGAGAAAAATTTTTAAAGCTGTCATATGATAAATATTTTAATATTGAAATTAAAACTGACAGAAATTTTGACAAATATTTTTCAAAAAAATTTAAAGTAACATCATCGTTAAAAAACGGTATTTATAAAGCGAGTCTGTATGAATAAAAAAATACTTATATTAACAGGACTTTTACTGCTGCTTATAACGGCAAATTTTTTTAATTTATACATTAAAAGCAAAAAAGAATTAAAAAATGAATACCAAAATTATATTGTATTTTATAAATCCGCAAATGAATTTATCAATCTTAAAAACAGATATTCCGAAAAACCCGTAAAAATGCTCAAATCTATATGCAGTATTAAAAATTCAAAAATAAAATGTACAAATTTGTCCAAAAATCAGCTAAGAACAATAAACCAGTTTTTAAAATCAAACGTTAAAATCAAAAAATTCAGTATAAGCAGCAATAAAGGAAATTTTGATTTTTATGCGGAGATTATTAAATGAAAAAATTTATAACCGTCTTAGCAGGTTTTATTATCGGGTTTTATATATTTATGCCGAAAACGGAAATTTTTTACTTTATCCAAAATATACTGTCAAAAAACGGTATTTATTTAACAGCGAATACAAAATCAGACATATATAAGCTTAATCTCTCAAACGGTAAAATATACTACAAATCTATAAAAACCGCAGAATTTAAAAAAGCATTAATTTATCCATACATTTTTTATAATAAACTATATATTACCGATATAACACTGCCTATAGACAATATAAAAATAAACGAAGTGTCTTTAACTCAAAATATTATACATCCTTTTATTATTCAGATAAAAGCAGAATCAAATATTGCAAAAAACATTTACGGAAATATAAATTTATCAAATAAAGAAATTAGAATATATTTCATAAAAATATATAACAATGCAATTAAACAGTTCTTAAAAAAAGATAAAAAGGGATATTACTATTATGAAAAATTTTAAATATCTGTTTATATTTACAATATCTTTTTTATCAGCCGGAGTTTTATGGAGTGTAATAAGTATATTTTTACCTAAACTTCCTGTGACTTACATACCTCCAAAATTTGACAGTATATTTTATAATATTGATTTAACCAGAATTTTTACAACAGAAACAATAAAACCACAGCCTATAAAAACACAAAACAATCAAAAAACCGTATCTTCGTTAGAAGGTATAAAATTAAAAGCAGTTTATAATGACGGAAAAAAAGCTTTTATCATTTTAGATGATAAAGGAAAAAGCATATTTTTAGATATTAATCAGACATATAAAGGATATAAACTTATAAAAGTATATAATTCATATGCAGTATTCGAAAAAAATTCAAAACAATACATTTTATCTTTTAATTCTGACCAGTCTAATCAACAAATAAAAAATAAAATCAAACAAAATAAACAGAAATTTAAAATTAATTCAAATAAAAAAATTATTTCAAAACACATACTTGAAGAATACAGAAAAAATTTTTCAAAAATATGGAATGAAATAGGAATAATCAGAGCAAAAAGCGGTTATAAAATCACTTATATAAAAAAAGGTAGTGTTTTTGATAAATTAGGATTAAAAAGAGGCGATATAATTATAAAAGTAAACGGTATAAAACTTAAAAATGACGCTGAAGCATGGTATTTATACAATCACATTGATAAATATAACCATATAGAAATAGAAATAAAAAGACATAATAAAACAAAGGTGATAGATTATGAAATTAATTAAATTATTAATTATTTTAAGCGTGATGCTTTTCGGAGCACAGATAGAACTTAATTTTAAAAACCTTGAAATAAAAGATTTTATTAAAATGGTGGCTAAAATTACAAATAAAAACATACTGCTCACTAATGATATAAGAGGAGAAGTCAATTTTATTTCAGTCAAACCTGTCAATGAAAATGAAATATACGATATTTTATTAAATATTCTCCGTTCTAAAGGCTACACAATAGTTTCCGAACACGGATATTTAAAAGTTGTAAGATCTTCAGAAGCGCTTAGAGAAGCACCTTCCATAAATTCTAAATCACCGTTTCAAATAACAACAGACATAATAAAACTTAAAAACATAACTGCAAAAGAAGCATATACTCAAATAAGCTATTTAAAAAGCAGATACGGAAAAATAGTAATCAATAATGAAAAAAATATGCTAATTATTACTGATTATCCAAAAAACCTTAAAGTAATAAAACAGCTGTTAAGCAAAATAGACACATTAAACAAACCTGATATTATATATTTTAATTTAAAAAACACTCAGATCAACAAGGTATATCCTAAAATATCAGATATAGCAAAAACACTGTTTAATCCCAGAATTTATAAATATAAAATTATAAAAAACGATAACAACAATGGAGTTATTTTAGTCGGAGAAAAAAAAGTTATTGAAAAAATTTTAATAAATATTAAAAAACTGGATACAAAACCTAAACAGCTTAACCAGATAACGGAAATTATTACACTTAAAAATTCAGACGTTTCAAACATGTCTAAAATAATAAGCAAAATAGTTTCATTAAAATATAAAAAAAACAAACCTTCTGTTACGGAAGATAAAGAAACAAATTCACTTATAATTATTGCAACACCAGAACAGATGGATACAATTAAAACAATTATAAGCGCTCTTGACATACCTAAAATGCAGGTATACGTAAAAGCCAGAATACTTGAAATAAGCAATCTTAAAGCCTCACAGATAGGTGCAAAACTTGGCCTATTCGGAGGAAGCGCAACAAGCAGCGGACTCTATACCATGAGTTTAAATATGGGCGGCCCGGCTATTGCTTCACTAACAGACATACAAACTCTTGGACTCAGTATTCCTACAATCAGACAGGGACTGGCACTGGGCGCCACAATAGATCTGCTTGAAACATTCGGTGCTGCTAAAAAATTAAGCGAACCTTCAATTCTTTGTATAAATAATACCCCCTCATCCATATATGTAGGTAAAACAGTTTCTGTAAAAACTGGTCAGACAACATCAACATCTACCAGTGTATCATATTCAAGACAGGATATAGGTCTTACTCTGGATATAAAACCAAGAATCGACAGCGACGATAAAGTATCTCTTGACGTTAAAGCCGTAGTAGAAGACATACTTCCGGGTTCTCCTGATAATACACTGCCAATAACTTCAAAAAGAGATATCAAAACAACCACTATTGTCAACAACGGACAAAGTATTATTATTGGAGGACTTGTTAAAAACAACAAAGATATCACCATTAAAAAAGTACCTTTTTTTGGAGATATTCCTATATTAGGAGCTTTATTTAGACACAAAGAAGTAAATGAAGACAGAACAACACTAGTAATTGTTCTTACACCTTATATCGTTAAAAAAAGTAAAGATCTGGATAAATTAAGACTGACTCTCGGCAAATTAAACGAGCTTGAAAGAAAATTTGCAATTGAGTATATCAACAAAAGAAAATTAAATGAAACAGATAAATAATATAAATCCGAAAGCTCTGCAAATTGAAAATTTTAATATTGAAGAAGGTATTAAATATTCTCTGCTTCCGGGTATTTTAGAAGATAAAAAATTTTTTTTTACAACTCAGGATTCATTAATAGACGCTCTTAATTTTTATAACAAAACAGATCTGCCTCTTGAACTCATAATAACAGACACCGAATCTTTTAACAGACTTTTAAACCAGTTTTTGGAATTAAAAACACAAAAAGAGCTTCAAAACAGCGACATAGAAGTGGAGGAAGAATTATCACTTGACGATTTTATAAAAGGCGGACTTGATATATTAAATTCCGAAAATTCCGCTCCTATTATTAAATTCGTAAACTCTATGTTTTTTCAGGCTGTTAAAAAAAGAGCAAGCGACATTCATATTGAAACGCATGAAAATTTCGGAACTATACGTTTCAGAATTGACGGTGTGCTTATAACACAGGCCACTCTTCAAAAAAATATTATCAATTTAATTATAAACAGAATAAAAGTAATTTCAAATCTGGATATAAGCGAAAAAAGAATACCTCAAGACGGAAGAACGCAGATTAAAATAGCAAATAAAACAACAGATATAAGGGTTTCGGTTATTCCCACTTATTTCGGGGAAAAAGCGGTTTTAAGACTTCTTATGGAAAGCGAGGATATTCCGAGTTTAAAAGAACTAGGTTTCGGAGATGAAATAACAGAAGGTTTTAAGGAACTGCTAGAACACTCATATGGAATGATACTGGTTACAGGTCCTACGGGAAGCGGTAAATCAACCACTCTTCACAGTTTTTTACAAACAATAGCGACTCCAACTAAAAATATTATCACTATTGAAGATCCGGTAGAATATAAAGCCGACAATATTAATCAGATTCAGGTAAACAATAAAGTAGGTCTTACATTCAGCAGCGGCCTTAGAAGCATTTTAAGACAGGATCCGGATATTATAATGGTAGGAGAGATTAGAGATAAAGAAACGGCCACTATAGCTATCCAGGCGGCTTTGACAGGACACCTTATGCTCTCAACTCTTCATACTAACAATGCTGCATCAACTATAACAAGACTAATGGACATGGGTGTTGAACCTTTTTTAATAGCTTCGTCTTTAATAGGTATTCTTTCCCAAAGGCTAGTAAGGGTTTTGTGTGAGTGTAAAACAGAAGACGATCCGGATAAATTTAAAGAAATAATAAATAAAAATCCTATTCTTTCCAAATTTACACCCGAAAAAATATACAAGGAAAACGGATGTCCCAAATGCAACTTTACCGGATTCATAAAAAGAAAAGCAGTAGGAGAGCTGTTTATAATGAACGATGAAATAAAATCCTTAATAGCCAAAGGCACAAACGACATCGAACTCAAAAACAAAATGATACAAATGGGTATGAAAACTTTAAAAGAAAATATAGCGCAAATGGTAATTAACGGAGAAACATCGGTATCAGAAGCCGTAAGAGTAGGTATTAAGGATTAAGATGCTTTTCAAATATGAAGGTTTTGATAAAGAGGGTAAAAAAATAAAAGGCAAAATAGAAGCCGACAGCGAAAACGAGGCCAAAGAAAAACTTAACAGTTTATATATAACAGACATCAAACCTGTTAAAAAAATAGATTTTAATTTTTCATTTACAAAAGTACCGAAAAAAGAGCTTATCAAAACTTTCAATACACTAGGTTTATATTTAAAATCATCCATACCGTTAGTAAGTGCACTTAACCTTACAAAAAATCAAAGCGAAAACAATAAAATTATAAAATTTTTGGATTATCTGCAGCAGTCTATAAAGGAAGGAAAATCACTGTATAATTCATTGGAATCACAAAAAATAATAAAACTCCCTTCTTATGTAAAAAGTACCATTAAAGTAGGAGAAGAAAGCGGAAAACTTGATATTGTCCTTATAGAAATAGCAAGGTTTTTAAAAGATGAAAACAAACTTTCATCAAAAACATCACAGGCGTTGATATATCCTCTTTTTATTATTATAGTTGCAGTTTTTACGGTCAGTTTTATGCTGACAACCGTAGTCCCTAAAATAGTAAAGGTGTTTCAAAATCTGCACGAACAGCTTCCGACAATAACAAAAATAGTTATTGCCAGCGGAAATTTTTTAAAAAACAATTTTTTATTTATTTTCGCCGCAATATTAATACTTATTATAACTTATTATATTTTTTATACTAAAAACAGGAAATTTAAACTTTTAATACATAAAATACTTTTAAAAATCCCAATTATAAAACAGATAATAATAGCCAAAGAACTCGGAAGATTCAGTTATCTTACATCAACACTCGTCAATTCAGGCGTTAATTATATAAACGCTGTAAATCTTGCAGTTAATACAATACAAAACGAAGCAATAAAAGAAAAATTCGAAAAAGCGTTAAAAGACGTAATAGAAGGTAAAAAACTTTCAGTCTCCCTCAAAAAAGCCGGATTTAATTACGATATTAGCTTTTTGCAGGCCATTGCGTTAGGTGAAGAAACGTCACAAATCGATACTGTTTTAAAAAATTTAAGCGAAATCTATTTTGAAGAAAACGAAGCCAGAATAAACACTCTTTTAAGTTTAATAGAACCGGCTCTTATCGTAATAGTAGGGGGAACGATAGGATTCATCGTAACAGCAATGCTGCTTCCGATGTTTAGTATGAATATAATAAAATAATTATTTTTCTATTTTATCGCTGTCTATTTCTATTACCGTATGAACGTTGCCTCGCGGATTGAAATCCATTGTTACTTTCATATATTTGGGTTTAAGCTTATTATAAAGCGTATCGAATATTTCGTTTGCGCTGTCTTCGTGGGAAATGTATCTGTTCATAAAAGAATTTATAAACAGCTTAAGGGCTTTTAATTCCACCACCCACTCATCAGGCGTATATTCAAGATATACAGTCGCAAAATCAGGATATCCGCTTCTTGGGCATTTACACATAAATTCGGGAAGAGTGATTTTGATTAAATAGTTTTTTTTATGTTTATTCGGCCATATTTCCATATTTTCGGGATTAAATTCTAAAATTTCCTTTTCCCCATATCTGATTTCACTCATTATATTCCTTATACGTCTATATTTTCTACTTCTTTTGCGTTAGCCTGGATAAACTCACGTCTAGGCCCTACTTCGCTTCCCATGAACAGCTCGAATTTCTCAGCGGCTTTTTCGGCGTCTTCCATAGTCACCTGGATAAGCACTCTGTTTTCAGGATTCATTGTAGTCTCCCAAAGCTGTTCAGGATTCATTTCACCAAGACCTTTGTATCTTTGGATATGGGCCCCTTTTCTGGCTTTTTCTACAACTTCATCCAGTAGATCCAGATAATCTCTGTCAATAATATCTTTATATTCCTGAAGTTTCTGATAAACTTTTTTAGCTTCCACAAAAAGCTGATGGTTAAGAAGTTTATCATCAATTGTAATCTCTTCAAGTCCTCTGTTTGTCTGGATATAGTAATGGTCATCGTGTCTGGAAATAATATTAAATCCAAGACTTTCAAGGAACTTAGGAAGCTCTTCCAAGTTTCCGTTTTCAATTAAAAATCTTATAACCTCAGGGATGTTGAATCTTTTTGAAAGTCTGTCAAGAAGCAGTTTGTAAAGCGCTGCATATTTTAACAACTCTTTAAGTTCAGGCTTTCCTACTCCGGTAATATCGATAGAATTTATACCCTGCTCTATTAAAAATTCATTCAGTTCTTTGTCGTCTTTAAGGTATTTTTCAATTTTACCCTTTTTATATCTGTAAAGAGGCGGCTGTGCGATATAAAGATATCCGTTTTCAATAACTTCTCTTAAATGGTTGAAGAAAAATGTCATAATAAGCGTCTGGATATGACTTCCGTCTACATCGGCATCCGTCATAATTATAACTTTATTGTATCTTATTTTATCAATGTCAAAATCTTCGCCTATCCCGGTTCCGAGTGCAGTGATTATGTTTTTAATTTCTTCTGAACTAAGAGCCTTTGCGTCAGTAGATTTTTGGGTATTTAATATTTTACCTCTTAATGGAAGAATAGCCTGGAATACTCTATCTCTTCCTTGTTTTGCACTTCCTCCCGCACTGTCACCCTCAACTAAATATAATTCGCTTTCAACCGGGTCTTTGCTTTGACAGTCCGCAAGTTTTCCAGGAAGCGTACCTACACCTACTTTTGCCTGTTTTCTAGTAAGATCCCTGGCTCTTTTGGCTGCAATCCTGCTTCTGGCAGCTGCAATTGCTTTTTCGGCTATAAGTTTTGCTTCATTAGGATTTTCTTCAAAAAATCTCGTAAGATATTCATACGTAACTTTTTGAGTAATAGGTTTAACGTATGAGCTTCCGAGTTTACCTTTAGTCTGGCCTTCAAACTGAGGTTCGCTCATTTTAACGCTGACAATTGCATTAAGACCTTCTTTTACGTCGTCACCGGTAATTTTAAGATTCTCTTTAAGCTTCATATTTTTATTGATGTAATTTATTACGGCCTTGCTGAGCCCCGCTTTAAATCCGCTCTCGTGCGTACCGCCTTCCGGGGTTCTTATGTTGTTAACAAAACTTAATACTTTTTCGTCATATCCGCTGTCGTAACAAAGGGCCACCTCAACATCAAGTGCTTTTTCCTCGTCACTGTAATGATCGTTAAAATAAACAACATCGCTTATACATTCTTTGTTGGTTAAAGTTTTAACAAAATCTTTAATACCACCTTCGTAGTGGTATTCTTCTTTAACACCGTCGTTTTCATTTTCGAACTTGATAGTAATATTAGGATTCAGGTAAGCTAGTTCTTTTAATCTTTTTTGAAGTATTTCGCTTTTAAAAGTAGTAGTTTCAAATATTTCGTCATCCGGCCAGAACTGTATAGTAGTGCCTGTTCTGTTTGTATTTCCTATTACTTCAAGATCTGTAACGGGTTTACCTCTTTCAAATTCCTGCTGCCATATTTTGCCGTCTCTTTTAATTGTCATAATGAGTTTTTTTGAAAGGGCGTTTACTACTGAAACCCCTACCCCGTGAAGACCGCCTGAAACTTTATATGTTTTATTGTCAAATTTACCCCCGGCATGTAAAACCGTTAAAACAACGGTTGCCGCAGGAATTTTTTCTTCAGGATGGATATCAACCGGAATACCCCTACCGTTATCTGAAATTTCGGCACTTCCGTCTTTATTAATTTTTACTTTGATTTCATTGGCAAATCCAGCCATTGCTTCGTCAATAGAGTTATCAACCACTTCATAAATTAAATGATGAAGACCTTTTACAGAAGTATCCCCGATATACATTCCGGGTCTTTTTCTTACTGCCTCAAGACCTTTTAATACTCTAATATTCTTAGCACCGTAATCGCTCATTAAATTCCTTTTGAGTCATTTTTTAATATTATATCAAATATTAAGCGGCATTACTATTGTTATGAAATTATCGTCTTTTAGCATAAACGGTATATTCGGCTCATTAAGACCCAGTACAAATGTATCGCTTTCAATTACATTTAAAAAGTCCATAATATATCTGCTGTTTACTGCAAACGTAAATTCTTCTAAAGGAGTGTTAATTTCAAAGCTTGTTTTTGCCTGCATTGTTTCATCACTTATACTTTCGAAAGTAATTTTATCTGTATTGATTGTAATTTTTACTTCGTTTGAAATAATACTTACCTGTTTTAAATGTGATAAGAATTCTCCTTTTGGTATTGAAAGCTCATATTTTAAGCTTTGAGGAATTATTTTTTCGTATGCAGGAAATTTTCCGTTTATAAGTTTGGTGAAAAACATAATTTCACCGTTTTTAAGAATTAAATACACATCGTCATAAAAAATTTCCATATCGTCTCTGATTACTCTTTTTATTTCAGCTATACTTCTTTTAGGAACTATTATTTTTGATTCTTTTGCTTTTGCATTTGAATAATATACGGCTAATCTTCTGGTGTCTGTTGAAACAAAGTTTGTTTTATCTTTCAGATCAAAAAGAGCACCGTTTAATTCATATTTAGGGTTGTTGTTGTCTATTACCGGATAGATTTTTTTAATAGCTTTATTTAATTCTTCTATTTCTATATCGATTTTACTCATTTCGTCCGTATTTGGAAATTCAGGAAATTCGCTTGCATTAAATGATGTCAGTTTATAAATGGAGCTGTCTTGTGTGATTGTTATCTGATTATCTTCTGTTTTGATTTCTATTTCTTTGTTTTGAAGTGTTTTAATGATATCCAAAAATCTTTTTCCGTTTATTGTTATTGTTCCTGAATCTAAGATATCTGCATTTGTTACTACTTTGATTCCGATTTCTTTGTCTGTTGCTTTTAGTATCAGTTTTTCGTTGGCTTTAATGAGTATGTGGGATGTTATTTGGGTGTTGTCTTTTTTTTCGGTAAAAGGTATTATTTGGTTTAAAATGCTTTCGATTACCGGTTTTTCTATTTTGATGTGCATTCTTTCTCCTTATTTAAATTTAAATAGTAATAATAATAGGATGCGTTAAAATGTGAAAAGATAACTTTTTTCCCATTATACCTAAAAAAAACGGGTGAATGTGAAAAACTTTTTTATTCACTTTATTCACTTTTTCTTATTTGGATTTTATTTTTAAGCTCTTCAATTTTTATTCTGAATTCGCTGTCTTCTTTCAGTTTTTTATTAAAACTTTTAATAGCGTGGCTAACGGCACTGTGATCTCTGAGTCCGAAATATTTTGCAATAATCGGAGTTGATTCTTTTGTAAATTCCCTTGCAAGGTAAATAGCGCATCTTCTTGCAGCCACTATATTTTTATTTCTGCTTTTTGAGACTATTTCGCTAGGTTTTATATTAAACTCTTTTGCGATAAGTTTTATGATGTCTTCAAGAGTAATTACTTCTTTTTTGTCTTTTATATGTTCTTTAAGTGCCTGTTTTGCAAAGTCAAGCGTTATTTCGTTTATTCCCAAAATTTTAGACATAGCGTTTATTTTTGTAATCATTCCTTCGATTTCTCTTATGTTTGAATCAAGTTTTGTTGCGATAAACTCGATTATTTCTTCCGGAAGATATATACCGTTTAGTTCGCATTTTTTTCTGATAATTTCTATTTTTGTTTCAAGCTCAGGCGGCTGAATATCCACGATAAGTCCCGCTTCAAACCTGCTTCTTAGTCTGTCTACAAGGTCGTAGAGTTTTTTAGGAGGTCTATCGGCCGTGAGGCATATCTGTTTTTTTTGGTTATAGAGTTCGTTGAAGGTATGGAAAAATTCTTCCTGGGTTCTTTCTTTTCCGGCGAAAAACTGTACGTCGTCTATTAGTAAAACATCGCAGTTTCTGTATTTTTCGTGAAATCTTTCAGGAGTTTTCATTCTGATGTTTTCCGTAAATTCGTTCATAAACTGTTCGCTTGTAACGTATAATACATTTAAAGAGCTTTTTAAATAATTTCCTATTGCCTGGAGAAGGTGTGTTTTACCGAGCCCTACCCCTCCGTAGATAAACAGAGGATTGTAATTTTTCCCCGGATTTTCCGCTACACTTTTTGCTGCGGTATATGCAAACTGGTTTGAAGGTCCTACTATAAAGCTTTCAAAGGTATATTCAGGTATTAGAACGCTTGGCGTTGAAGGTTCTATTATTTCTTCAAGGGTTACGGGTTTATGTGTTATTTCCTTTGTAACTATGTCTATTTTGGGTTTGATGCCTGTTTCTTTTTCATACAGTTCGCTTATTTTGTTAAGATATTTTCTTTTTACGAAATTTGCTATAAATATATTAGGAGCTTTTATTATTAAATGTGTTGAGGTTGAATTTTTTTCGTCAAATTCCAAATTTTTAATAAATTTATTATAATTCACAAGGTTTTCACTTTTTAGTGAATCTTTTATTTTTTTAAATATACTCAAATGCGTCCTTTGTGAATAACTTTTTTTTCACATTGTGAATATTTTGTGAAAAATTATGTGAATTAAATTTTATCATATCGGAGAATAAATGTAAAATCATTTCATTCACATAGTGAATAGCATGTGAATAATTGTTGAACATAGTGTGAAAGGCTTTAATGAAAATATTGGGAATTGATCCGGGAACCATAAAATGCGGTTATGCGATTATAGAAACCAGACCGAAACTTACTCTTATAGACGCAGGATTTATAAAAATTACGGAAAAAGAGCTTCAGTATCAGCTTTCACAGCTTATAGAAGGTATTGATATGATATACGACAGCTCCATTGACGAAGTGGCTATTGAAGACATATTTTTTGCTTATAATCCCAAAACAGTTTTAAAACTTGCGCAGTTCAGAGGAGCGCTTTCTCTTAGAATACTTCAGATACACGGAAATTTTAGCGAATACACACCCTTACAGGTCAAAAAAGCGGTTACCGGAAACGGTAAAGCAAAAAAAGAGCAGGTTGCTTTTATGGTTAAAAGAATACTCGGAATAAAAGCCGATATAAAACCTCTTGACATTACTGACGCTATAGCGGTTGCCATAACGCATTCACAGAGGGTAAAATGTTAGAGATTACCGATATTATTGGAATAATCGCTTTTGCCATAAGCGGATTTATCATAGGTGTCAGAAATAAGCTCGATTTATTGGGAATTGCCATAAGCGCATTTTTAACGGCTCTTGGGGGCGGTATTATCAGAGATGTTTTGGCAGACAGGGCAATATATTCTTTTACAAATATAATACCCGGAAGCATTGTTTTGGCCGTTATAGTAACTGGAATATACTTTAAACTGCATGAATACGATTTTGAAAAAAAAGATCTGTTTTTAATAAGCGATTCGATAGGGCTGGTATCATTTTCTATTTCTGGAAGCATTGTGGCGCTTAATTCAGGATTTAACGTTTACGGAGTTGTTTTTTTGGCTCTTATTACGGCAGTAGGCGGAGGAATGATAAGAGATATTCTGATTAATAAGATTCCTTTTATATTAAAAGAAAATTTTTACGGAAGCGTAAGTATTTTTGTAAGTATATTTTTATATATTTTTGGGATTACTGATGTAAATATAATATTAATTTTGATTATAGGAGTGATAATTAGGGTAATTGCACATAAAAAAAGTTGGAAATTGCCTACTTTTTGATGTATAATATTTATACATCATTTTAAAGGAGAAGGTATGAGAGTAGGTGATTTGGTAATCGTTGCTACGCTTGGTGAAATTAAAGCTTATGTTGCAAATCCTAGAACTCCGGAAGCGGAAGCGGGATTAAAACCTAACGAAATAAAATTAGATTTAATAGCATCAATAGATATTTTAACAGCTCATAAAAGAGTAAGTGAACTCGTAACGGGTATAGAAGGTGCTAATAAACCAGGATTTTTAAACAGGGCTTTCAGCGGAGAAAACCATAATTTAAAAGCTGAAATATATAAAGAAGCGGTAAAATCAGTTGCCGAAGATATTGATATGCTTATAGACAAATACGGTGATAAAAAAGTCTTTTTATCTCTTCCTAAACATATTGCGAAAGACGTACTGGATAATGTAAAAAACAGATCAAAAATTTACAGAATTGTTGAAAAAGATCTTCTTAAAACAGATAAAAACAAACTTATTGACGAGTTTAAACCTGAAATTTTAAAATAGGGGGTTATTTCAGACCCTCTATATTAAACGGTTTTGAAAAATGATATCCTTGAGATGCGTCTACATTAAGCTTTATTAATTCCAGATACAATTTTTCATTTTCTACAAACTCAGCTATTGTTTCGAAATTAAAGTCTTTTGCAATTTCTACAATTCTTTTTAGAAGTTTTTTCAGTTTTTCGTCTTCTAAAATATCTTTTACCAGTGTGCCGTCTATTTTAATGATGTTTATTGGTAAATTTTTAATTAAATAAACAAAATTTGAATATCCACTGCCAAAATCGTCTATAGCTATTTTAACACCCATTTCAGACAGACTGTAAATTACGTCATTTATTTTTTTATCAGATATCATCTCTTCGTCTTCAAGCAGTTCTACTGTTAATTTGTGTGCTACATTGTATTCATTTATTTTTTCTGTAAGATGTTTAACAAACTGGTCGTTTTTAAGGTCTCTTAAAGAAAGATTAATAGAAAAATTATAAGGAAGTTTAGAAAATTTATTAAAGCATTTTTCAATGATAATTGTTTGAAGAGCTTCATACTGGTGTGTTTTTTTGGCAATTTCAAGAAAATGAAACGGGGTATAAATTTTATTATTATGTTTTATTCTCATTAAACATTCATATTTTTCAACCTGTTTGGTTTTGTTGTTTATTATAGCCTGTACGTAAGGTATAACATTGTCGTTTTCTATTGCTTCGTTTATTATTTTTTTCCATTTCAGATTTTCTTCAAATTCTTTTAAAATAGGAAGTTTTTTATTATATACTATTATCTGTTTTTTTCTTTTTTTTGCGTATTTCAGGGCCGTATCGGCTTCTGCGAGCGTTTTTCCGATACCTACGGTAATATTTATTTTTATTTCTTCATTTCCTATTTTGAATTTTAAACTTTTAAGTTTCTCAATAATATCTGAAGAGATATGTTTCAATTTTGCTGGTGTTTTTTCTATAATAGCGTATTCATCTCCTGAAAGTTTATATGTTTTTTGAATTTTATTTAAAAACTCTCCGAATTCTTTTATCAGTTTATCACCTTCTTTTACACCGAAGAAGTCGTTTATTTCTTTGAAATCGTCTATGTTGATGATGGCTATGTATTTGTCTTCGAAATCATTGATCAGTTTTTCTCTGTTAGGAAGGTTTGTAAGGTTGTCCGTAAACATGTTTTTAGTCAGTTCTTTTGTTTTTTTATGAACTTCGTTTTTTAAATTTTTATTTAGGTCTTCAAGCATTTGGTTTTTGGTGTTTATTCTTTTTTCAAATTCGTCTATTATTTTTTCGATAATAGCGTTTTGTTTTTTTATTATATAATCGGCTATAAGTAAGATTATAAAAAATATCAGTAAATACAGACCTGATAAAATTTTCAAATCTTTTTTAAATATTTGTTCTTTTTTTTTGATGACATTATCAATATCATCTATAAAAACACTTGTAAATATGAGCCAGTTCCATGGTTTGTACAGTTTTACATATGAAATTTTAGGTCTTATAACTTTTGTTGAATATTTATAAAACCAGTATGTTACAAATCCTTCACCGGTGGTATTGGCGATTTTAAGATATTCTTTTCTGTAAAGCTTTCCTTTTGCGTCTTTTTTGTCGTCGCTTAAAAGTTTTCCGACCATTTTGGGATTTACCGGAAGAGCTACCACTTTTGCGAAATTTTTCCCGCCTTTATAATTAAGTATTTCAGCTATAGATATATATCCGTGATTTTTAGGACCGAATCTTACGTTGTATATAATTTTTATAATTTTATGTTTTACCATTTTGTCTATTTCTTTTTTATATATAGCTGCTGTCAGTAAATATTTATCAAATATATGTTGATATGTTATTTTATCACCTAGTGATGTATGATGTTTAAAATATATTTGATTAATATTTTTATTCAGCAGTGTTTTTATTAATTTAATTCTTTTTGTATGGTTAAAATCTTCCATACTGCTATAAATAAGGTTTCCTTTCAGGTCTGTAAGGGCCCAGTGGACAAATGGAGTTACTTTATCGATATAATTCATAATATCATAAAGATGATTTTCATTTTTTTGAAGAATTTTAACTGCGTTTATATTGGAAGTTTTTAAAAATTTTTTTACTTCTTTTAATTTTTCTTGTCTTAACGTACTGATTAATTTTATTATATTATTAACTTGATGTTCCATCATATTTTTTTGATTTTCGATGTAATTGTTTTTTATTAAATATATTTCTGTCTGATATTTTTCATACATTATAAAAAAAGTAATGGCAAAAGAAGCAAAAGTTAAAAATATTAAAATAGAATATGTAGCTACTATATTGTGTCTTAATATTTTTTCTTTTAAAGTTTCAATTTTTTTCATTAGTTGGTTTTTCCTTGGCAACCTTGTCCAAAATACCGTTTATGAAACTTTTTGCTTTGTCTTCTGAAAAATTTTTTGCTATTTTTACAGCTTCGTCTATTACGATCTGATAAGGAGTCTCGGTATACAGTATTTCGTATATTCCTACTCTCAGTATCTGTTTGTCTACTTTGTCCAATCTGTCAAAATCCCAGTCAATCAGATGATTTTTGATGATTTCGTCAATTTCATCAATATGTTCTAAAATACCTTTTAGAAGTTTTTTTGCAAATTCGGCTTTGCCGCCTTTTACTTTTTTGTCTTTCAGTATTTCTTCAAACTGCTCTATTGCCTGGTCGTTACCCATTTCCTGTGCATATAGCGTCTGTATTACAGCTTCTCTAGCATGTGTTATCGTAGCCATTATTTCCTCCAAAGTTTTATAGTTATTAATCCTAATGCAATAAACATTTCAGGAATTAATAAAAGTGCTAGTTTTTCCGTTGTTACGGGAGTAAAAAAATATTTGAAAAATCTCAAAAACACCCCCGTTAAAATTAAAATCATTATTGAAATCAGGATTGAAAAATCCAGTGTGTTTTTTATATTAAAATTCAATTTATCTCTTTGTAAAGATTAATCATTTCGATCAGTCCAAGCATTGCCTCAAAACCTTTGTTTCCGGCTTTAGTTCCGGCCCTTTCAATTGCCTGTTCGATGGTGTCTGTTGTTAAAAGACCGAATGTTACGGGAATATCCGCCTGTAAAGTAGTATTGGCAATACCTTTTGTAGCTTCGGCCGCTACGTAGTCAAAATGAGGTGTCGCTCCTCTGATTACCGCACCTACACAGCATACTCCGTCATATTTTCCTGTTTTGATGGCTCTTTTTAATCCGAAAGGAAGTTCAAACGCACCGGGGACTAATATCAGTTCCAGATTTTCTTCTTTTCCGCCGTTTCTTAAAAACGCGTCTTTTGCGCCTTCAACCAATCTGTCAGTTATCAGATGGTTAAATCTGCTGGCTATTATAGCTATTTTTTCGTTTCCGTTTAACTGTAAGTTTCCTTCAATTATTTTCATTTATTCTCCTTGCAATTTGTTATACACTCAATTTCTTTTAATGTTGTTTCCAATGTATCCGGTGTAATCATATTAAGCCCGTCGCTTAGAGCCTCATCAGGATTATAATGTGTTTCAAAGAAAAATCCGTCTATTCCCACAGCTGCTGCCGCTCTGCTTAAAACAGGCACATATTCCCTTTTACCGCTGCTTTTGCCTCCTGCGCCTCCGGGCATCTGAACAGCATGTGTAGCGTCAAATATTACTGGTGCGTATTCTCTCATTATATATAAACTTCTCATATCCACCACAAGGTTTCCGTATCCGAATGTTGTGCCTCTTTCTGTAAGCCATACACCGTGTTTTTGAGCGTTTTCATATGTCGCTTTATTACATCCTCTTGTCTGCAGCACTTTAAGGACAGAATATTTCATATCGGCCGGATTCATAAACTGTCCTTTTTTAATATTTACGATTTTGTCGGTTTTTGCCGCTTCAACCAGCAAATCCGTCTGTCTGCATAAAAACGCCGGTATCTGAAGCACGTCTACTACCTCGGCTGCCTTTTTTACCTGCCAGGTTTCGTGCACGTCTGTTAGTAATTTATATCCGAATTTTTCTTTAACTTCGTTTAAAATTTCCAAGCCTTTTTCAATTCCAGGGCCTCTGTAGCTGTTTAAAGACGTTCTGTTTGCTTTATCGTAGCTAGCTTTGAAATAAAATTCATATTTGTCACTGTACGGTTTTAAATATTCCGCTATTTTAAAAATCTGTTCTTTGCTTTCTATTACACAAGGACCGGCGATTAATATCATTACGCACCTTTTATTTTTATTAAAATTATATCAGATATTTTTAATTAAACATTTAATGCTATAATACACTAAAAAGAAAGACCGGAAAATATGTATAAAAATAAATCGAAATTAATACCGAAACTTATAATAGGCTTGCCGGTTGTTTCGGTTTTACTGACTATATTATTTATAAGTTTCGGTACAATATTTACAATAAAACAGACTTTTAAAAAAGAACTTGTACAGACTGAAAAGAACTTTTTTAAAAATTTGAAATTCACTACCAAAAAAAGAATAAATATTACCTACAATATTATCGAAGCCCTGTATAAAAGCAATCCGAACGACAAAAATAAAACGGTTAAACTTATTCAAAGCGTTATGGATAAATTAAGATGGCCTGACAACGGATATATTTTTATATTTGATTCAAAAGGCAATACGATTTATCACATTAACCATAAATACATTGGTCAAAACAGGTGGAATGTAGTCAGAGACGGACAGAAAATAGTCCAGCTTATTATTAAATCGGCCCTTAAACATCCTGACGGAACGTTTGTAGAATACGCAGCTTATTTTCCTAACGGCAAGTCTATGGAAAAAATATCTTATGTGAAATATTTCAAGCCTCTTGATATGATAATTGGGACTGGTATATATCTAAACAGTTTAAACAAAGATCTGATTGCGAAAAAAAACAAACAAAAACAGCTTTTAAACAGTCTAATTAAAACAATTGTGATCGTTTCACTGATCTCTATGATTATAACTCTTGTAATCATGTATATACTTTCCGATATCGTTAACAGAATATTTAAGGTTTACGATAATGCATTGCAGAAAGAAAAACATAAACTGTTTTTGCAGGCTAACTACGACAATCTGACAGGTCTATGCAACAGAGAGTGTTTTATGCAGAAATTAAAAGACATTTATTATGAAGCAAACAGGAAAAAAGAAAAATTTGCCGTATTGTTTATAGATATAGATTATTTCAAACAGATAAATGATTCGGACGGTCATAAAGTAGGGGATAAGGTATTAAAAATATTAGCTGACAGATTAAAAAGCAGTGTAAGAAGATCCGATATCGTCTCAAGATTCGGAGGAGATGAGTTTTTGATAATATTAAAAGGCGTACATTCCGTAGAAGACGTAGCCTTATATGCCCAGAGGATTCTTGCTAATATAAAAAGGGAAATTGTTGTAAACAATAAAAAATATTACCTTTCAGGAAGTATAGGAATAAGCATGTATCCTGAAAACGGAGAGGATCTTGATAAACTCATTGTTTATGCGGATGTCGCAATGTATAAATCAAAAAAAGACGGCAAAGACAGATTTAATTTTTATAATTCCGAATTTACTAAAAAAGCCGAGAATTTCATAACTTTAAAAGACGATATTTTAAGAGCGCTGAAAAAGGGAGAGTTTGAAATATATTTTCAGCCTCAGTTTGATAAAAATGAGTATCTTTACGGGAGCGAAGTGCTTGTTAGATGGCATCATCCAGTAAAAGGTTTTTTATATCCTGAAAGTTTTATCCCTTCTGCCATAGAAATGGGACTTATAGACAAAATTGATTTATTTGTTTTTGAATCTGCCGTTAAACAGTATAAAGAGTGGTATTTAAAAGGGTATTATCCGGGGGTGATGTCATGGAATGTAACTATGTATCAGCTTCAGAAAAAAGAGTTTTTGCAGCAGGTTAAAAATATTATTCAAAAATACGAAATAGACCCTAAAATTCTTAATCTGGAAATTACGGAAGAAAGTATTATGAATGATCCTGAAACGTCAATTAAAATGCTGAACGAAATAAAAAAACTCGGAATAAGTATAAGTATAGACGATTTTGGTACCGGTTATTCATCATTGGCTTATTTAAAAAAGCTGCCTATAGATAAAATCAAAATCGATCAGAGTTTTATTAGCGATATTCCTTATAACAGGGATGATGTTATAATTACAAAAGCGATTATTAATCTCGGCAAAAACCTCGATCTGCTTACAGTTGCAGAGGGTGTGAAAAATAAAATTCAAAGACAGTTTGTAATAGACAAAGGCTGCGATTTTATTCAGGGGGAATATTATTCAATGCCTATATGCGCTGAAGAATTTGAAGAAAAATATTTAAGGACATATTAATGGTTGTATATAAATATTCTGCAAGCGGAAATGATTTTGTTATTTTCCATACATTTATAAAAAAAGACAGGAGTTTATTGGCAAAAGAGCTGTGTGACCGTCAAAACGGAATAGGGGCGGACGGTTTAATCGTTATACTTCCGCATGAAGAATATGATTTTGAATGGCAGTTTTACAATTCCGACGGTAGCATTGCCGAAATGTGCGGAAACGGAAGCAGGGCGGCTGCTCATTATGCTTTTATAAACGGTCTGGCACCTGCAAAAATGAGATTTTTGACTATTGCGGGTGTTATTGAAGCGGAAGTGGACGGAGATAAAGTGGAATCCCAGTTAACTCCGCATAAAGAGATTAAAGAAATAAACGAATGGAAACTTTTTGATACGGGTGTTCCGCATTTGGTTAAAATTGACAGTATTGATAATTTTGATTTACAAGAATGCAGGGATTTAAGATATAAACACAATGCAAATGTGAATGTTGCTGAGGTAAAAGACGGCAAACTGTATGTAAGAACGTATGAAAGAGGCGTGGAAGATGAAACGCTTGCATGCGGGACAGGAATGTGCGCAAGTTTTCTTTTGGCCAGGGAAAAAGGATTAGTGGGTAATGAAGTAACAGTTTATCCAAAAAGCGGTGAAGAATTACAAATAAGATTAAAAAACGGTCGTTTATATTTTAAAGGCAGAGTAAAAAATACTTTTATTGCACAATATAAGTAACAAAATGCAACACTTCTAAATAAAAGATAAAAATACTCTTTTTTATTTTTTTCCTTTCTGTTATACTTCAATAAAAAAAGGATTAAACATGCCAACATTAACAAAATTAAAAGGAAACGATGTAGCACTTTACGGAAATCAGGTAAACGTAGGAGACAATGCACCGGTTGTAACGCTTCCGAACAGAGGATTAGAAGAGGTAACTGTAGGAGGAGCTCAGGACAAAGCTCAGTTAATCGTAGCCGTGCCTAGTCTAGACACTCCTGTATGTGCAATGGAGACTGCTAAATTTAACAATCAAGCGGCATCTGTTGAAGGAGCGACTGTATATGTTGTATCTATGGATTTGCCGTTTGCCGCAAAAAGATTCTGTTCAACTGAAGGAATTGAAAATCTTCAAGTACTTAGCGACTTCAGAGACAAATGTTTCTCAGCTGCATACGGAACACTTATAGCAGAAGGACCGTTAAGAGGATTAAGTGCAAGAGCTGTATTCGTAGTAGGAAAAGACGGAAAAGTGGTATATAAAGAATTAGTTGACGAAATTACCGCTGAACCGGATTATGAAGCTGCTTTAAACGCTTTAAAAGAAGCTGCGGCTAAATAATTCCTCTTCTCTCTTTTTTATAATCATCTACTTGACTTAATTAATTACACTTGCAATAATTGCATAATCAATTGAAAGGGTTTTTATGCAATATAATAAAGAAACGTCAGTCGGTTACGCACTCACTACAACATTAAATTTGCTTAGAAAAAATTTCAATAGGGAAATAAAAAATTATGATTTAAGTTCAGAGCAGTATGGTGTTTTGAAACTCGTTTCAGAATCAGAAAAACTGACACCGACACAGATATCCGAACTTTTAAACAGGGACAAGGCTACTATTACCAGAATTATTAAATCTTTGGATCATAAAGGCTTAATACAAAAAGAGAGTATTAATAACCGTTCTTTTTATATCAAACTGACAAAAAACGGCAGGGAAATGTTGAAAAAAGCCGATGATATTGCGTTTAAATACCATAAAATGATAATGGATAAAATCGGAGAAAAAGATATAAAACATATGCTTGAAACATTAAAAAAAATCAGAGAATTATTTTAAAGGATTTAAATGAAAAAATTACTGTTTACATTAGGACTGGTAATATTATTAAACGCACAGGTGATAGATAAAATAATTGCAACTGTTAATAATATTCCTATTACTTCATATGAAGTTGACACAACTGCAAAAAAAATGAATATTTCTAAACAGAAAGCTTTAAATTATCTTTTGGATCAAAAACTTATTCAGAGCGAAATAAAAAAAAGAGGAATAGAAGTTGATGATTTTGAAGTAGAAAACGCAATGGAAAAGATTGCTAAACAAAACGGGCTTAGTTTATTCGAATTTAAAAACATATTAATGCAAAAAGGCGAATTGGATAAAGTAAAAAAACAGATAAAACAGAATCTTTTAAAAGAAAAGCTTTTTGATCAGATTGTTCAGACTAAATTAAATATATCTGACGATGAAATAAAAAACTATTATAAAAATCATAAAAATGATTTTAAAGTTTTTAATACTGTCCAGGTAACAAAATACAGTGCGAATAACAAAGAAATATTAAATAAAATAAAATCAAATCCTTTAGCTAACGCAAATGTAAAAACGTCTACTCAGGTTTACAGTTATAATGAATTGCCTGTAGGACTTTTATTTTTATTTAAACAGACCAAAGTAGGGGAATTTACTCCTATTATTAACGACGGGTTAGGATATAGCATGTATTTTATTGACAGAAAAGACGGAAGTGCGTATATACCGTTTGATAAAGTCAAAAACGCAATAGCAAATAAAATTGCGGCTGAAAAAAGAGAAATGATTTTAAAAGACTATTTTTCCAAACTGAAAAACAGAGCTTATATAAAATTTTATAAATAATTATATTTTACATGTTCCTTTTTCATTTGGAACAATTTCTCCTTCTATTTTTTTAAATCCGTTTTCATATTTCCAGATTTCAAAATTTATTCCTTCTTTTAATAAAACATCTTTAATAGTTTCTTTGTCAGTAGTCAGTATTGACACTCCGCAGTCTTCAAATATTTCGTCAGGTGTCGGAATTGATTTGATATTGTAGTCTTTTAACAGTTTTTCAGCTTTTAATCCGGTTGGAATATCTTCAAAATGAAAGTAATAATACCTGTTTAAATCATCAGTCAGTTTGTAAACAAGTTCTTTAAAATGAAGTCTTACTCCCGCAGGTAAGTATTTTAATTCAGCCATTTTTAAACCTTTAATCGTTTTTTAGTTTTTTTTCCCTTAACTGTCCGCATGCGGCGGATATATCCATTCCTTTGCTTTTTCTAATTGTACACATTATTCCTTTATTGATCAAATAATCTTGGAATTTTTTCATAGTTTCATCATCAGGTCTTTTAAAATTGGTTCCGGGATAGGGATTAAAATATATTAAATTAACTTTACTCGGAATACCGTTTAAGAGCTTTACAAGTTTTTTTGCTGATTCAATATCATCATTTACATCTTTTATTACCAGGTATTCAAACATAACCTTTTTTCTTTTGTCAATCGGAAATTCTCTGATAGCGTCTATTACACTTTGAATGTTGTATGCTTTATTAAGAGGTATCAGTTCTTCTCGCAGTTTATCATCTACGGCATGCAATGATATCGCTAAGTTTATTCCTAAATTTTCGTTTCCGAGTTTTTTTATTTTCGGAGCTATTCCTGATGTAGAAACGGTCTGGCGTCTTGGGGAAATATTCATTCCGTTCTGATCGGCTAAGATTTTAATAGCTTTAACTAAATTTTCATAA
>Ga0256843_1000928_pt1 | contig 24081 bp, 21 predicted proteins | sample AlvinellametaG_FD_191572 | JGI IMG/M metagenome (GOLD analysis project Ga0256843, IMG submission 191572) | Pompeii worm associated microbial communities from hydrothermal vent at the East Pacific Rise, Pacific Ocean - Alvinella | ecosystem: Host-associated > Annelida > Integument > Unclassified ... | reverse complement strand
TGTTGAATCAAGTAAAACTTTAGTTTCAAAAGAAAAATCATCTTCTAAATATGAATTAGATTTTATTAAATTTGTAAATAATACTATTTTAGATAATAAAATTTTATTAGGATATTCTGAAATTGAAGGGGAAGAAAATACTATAGTTATATCACCAGTTATAAAAGATGAATATAATAATATGCTACCACAAAAAGAGGTAGATGCCTTTTTAAGAGAATTTAATATATATCTATTTACAATAAAACAGATTATTTTAAATAACATAAATGTATTAAAAAATCATAAAATAATTATAAATGTTACAAGTGAAGATTTATTAACAACTACTATGCTTGTGGATTTATTATCATTAATCAAAAGAGAAGATTTAATGGCTGTATTTAATGTAAATATTAACTCTAAATATTCAATTGTAAAACCATTATTAAAACAGATAAAATCATATGCTCAGTTAGGATTTAAAAATATTGGTAGTGGATATATAAATTTTATAGATATTTATGCTTTAAAAGTAGAGTATTTAGAAATTGATGAAAAATTATCTGAATTAGTTGATAAAGAAGAAGAATGGAAATTTTTAGTAGATTCTGTAAAATTAATAATAAAAGCACAAAAAAGTAAATTAATATCATCTAAATATAAAGATGAAAATATTAAAAAAATTTCAAATGAGATAAAAATTTTATAATTGTTATCAAAATGTTATTTTATAGTTATAATATTTCATTAATGAAAAAATAAAAAGGAATGAAAATGAAAAAAATCATTGCAGGTTTAACATTAGCAGCAGTTAGTTCATTTGCTTGGACAATCAGCGGAACAGGAGCATCTTTTCCATATCCAGTATATAAAGAAACAATTAAAAATTTTTATAAAACAACAGGAAATAAAGTAAATTATACTCCAACTGGTTCTGGTACTGGAATTAAAGAAATTAGTTCAAGACATGTTGATTTTGGTGGAAGTGATAAACCTTTAAGTCCAAAAACTTTACATAAGAAAAAACTTTATATGTTTCCAACAGTAGTTGGTGGAATTGTATTTGGATATAACATTCCAGGTGTTAAAAACTTAAAATTAAGTAAAGTAGCTATAGAAGGGATTACATTAGGAACTATAAAATATTGGGATAATAAAGCTATAACATCTGTAAATAAAGGAGTTGAATTACCTCATCATAAAATTATTTTTGTACATAGAAGTGATAGATCAGGTACTACTTTTAACTTCACTTATTATTTAAGTAAAATGAATAGAGTTTGGAATAAAAAATATGGTGCTAGAAAAACTATTAATTGGCCTACAGATGATCAAGGAAGAGGAATTGCTGGAAAAGGTAATTTTGGTGTAAGTAGTGCTATTAAAACAAATGCTTATTCTATAGGTTATGTAGATTATGCAGATGCTAAAAAAAATGGATTAAATATGGCTATAGTTCAAGGAAGAGATGGTTCATTTTTAGCTCCAACACCTGAAAATTTTGCAAAAGGTGCAGCTTATGCAGGATTTGATCCAAAAAGAGATTTTTATAAAATTATAGCTTATCCTAAAAAAGGATATCCAATTATTGCAGCAACTTTTATTCTTTTACCAAAAGAGAAAGTAAATGAAGATAAAAAAGTTACAGCTTTTTTTGATTATATGTATAAACATGATGAGTTTGCAAGTAAACTTGGATACATTCCATTACCAGAAAATGTAAAAAATCAAGTAAGAAAATATTGGGAAGAAAAAGGGATTAAATAATCTCTTTTTAGATACCTTTTTGGTATCATTCCAAAATCAAATGAAAAGGTCATAAATGGAATCTTTGTTTAAAAAAATTGCTTCTTTTAGTGCTACTACAATTCTTTTAATATTATCTTCAATTTTTATTGTATTATTTATTTATGCAAAACCAGCTATGATGGAATATGGTGTTAAATTTTTGACAGATGCTAGATGGGGAGTAGAAGTACCTATTAATCAACCAGACACAAAAGCTACGACACAATCAACTGCAAAAGCAGATACAAAAGCTGTAAATGATGATACAGTAAATATGGATGATGAAAATGATGATAATGTAGTAGTAAACACTGAAGATGACGATGATGGTGCTGTAAATATGGATGATGAAGGTGATGATGTAGTAAATACTGGTGATGATGACGATGAAGTAGCTACTACAAAAACTATTTATGGTGGATTAGTACCTATTGTAGGGACTATTCTTTCTACAATTATTGCGATGATTTTAGCAGTTCCTCTTGCTATGGGAATAGCTATATTTTTAAGTGAAATAGCACCAGATTTTATAGCAAAGCCAGTAGGAATTGCTATTGAGCTTTTAGCAGCAATACCAAGTATTATCTATGGTATGTGGGGACTTTTTTATTTTGGTCCTATAGTATCTAGTATATTTGGAGGAGGGAGTGTATCTCTTTTAGTCGCTGGATTTGTTTTGGCTATTATGATTATTCCATTTATGGCTTCATTGACAAGAGATAGTATGAATACTACTCCAGCTGTATTAAAAGAGAGTGCTTATGCTATGGGTGCTACTAAATTTGAAGTTATTAAAGATGTAGTATTTCCTTATGCAAAAAAAGGGATTATTGGTAGTATGATTTTAGCACTTGGTAGAGCATTAGGTGAAACAATGGCTGTTGCTTTTGTAATCGGTGGAGTATTTACATTCCCAAAATCAATTACAGACCCAACAGTATCTATTCCAGTAGTTTTAGCAAATAGTTTTTCAGAAAGTAATGGTATGAGTTTAAGTGTATTATTTTATTTAGCACTTATATTATTTATTATATCTTTTGCTGTAATTTCTTTTGCTAAATTTTATTTTTTAAGGGATAAAAAATGAGACTTTTTATAAATAAATTAGTATTAATTTTATCTACTTTAGCAGCTGTTATTGGAATTGGATTTTTATTTTGGATTTTAATAACTTTAAGTATTAAAGGGATTAGTGCTATAAATTTACATATTTTTACAGCTGATTTAGTAGATAATGGTCTTAGAAATTTACTTGTAGGACAGTTTACACTTGCACTTATGGCAGTAGTAATTGGTGTACCTATTGGAATGGTAGCAGGTATTTATCTTCAAGAATATTCATTTGGAAATAAATATGCTGAATTTATCAGAAATCTTAGTGATGTTATGATGAGTGCTCCAAGTATCGTAATTGGTACATTTGTATATGCTATTATTGTAAATCCAGTAGGGCATGTAAATGGTTGGGCAGGTGCTATTGCTTTAGCAATTATGATGATTCCTATTGTTGTAAGAACGACTGATGATATGTTAGGACTTGTTCCTACTGAGCTTAGAGAAGCTGGAGTAGCTATTGGTGCACCTAAATATAAAGTTATTTTTGATATTATAATAAGAGCTGCAAAAGTGGGTATTATGACAGGTATTTTACTTGCATTTGCTAGAATTGTAGGTGAAACAGCACCGCTACTTTTTACAAGTGGAAATAGTCAATATTTTACAATGAATCTTAATGAAGAATTCCCATCATTAACAGTAGCTATTTATAATCTTGCTACTATGCCAGATCAAAATTTAGTAAATCTTGCATGGGCAGGTGCATTTTTACTTACTGTATTTGTACTTATGATAAATCTTATTGGTCGTTTTATAACAAAGGAGAAAAAAAGATGATAATGGATATAAAAGATTTTAGTTTTACTTATAAAGGTGCAACTAAACCAAGTCTTAAAAATATTAATTTACCTATTTTAGAAAATAAAGTAACAGCTCTTATAGGTCCTAGTGGATGTGGTAAATCTACACTTCTTAGAAGTATGAATAGAATTCATGATCTTTATCCTGGAAATAAATATGAAGGTGAGATTTTACTTAAAAACCTTGAAAATAATAAAATGGAAAATATTTTAGAGATTAAAAAAGAGAATGATTTTATTGCACTTAGACAAAGAGTAGGAATGATTTTTCAAAAACCTACACCATTTCCTATGAGTATCTATGATAATATTGCCTATGGACTTAGACTTCAAGGAAATAAAAATAAAACAGATTTAGATGAGAGAATAGAAACTGCTTTAAGAGGTAGTGCTTTATGGAATGAAGTAAAAGATAGACTAAAAGATGATGCAAGAGGTCTAAGTGGTGGACAACAACAAAGATTATGTATAGCAAGAGCTGTAGCACTTAAACCAGAAGTATTACTTTTTGACGAACCAACATCGGCACTTGATCCAATCTCAACTGGTGCTATTGAAGAGCTTATTGTTGAGCTTAAAAAAGATGTAAGTATTGCTATTGTTACACATAATATGCAACAAGCTTCAAGAATTAGTGATTTTACAGCATTTATGTATTTAGGGGATTTAATAGAATATGATAAAACAGAAACAATATTCTTAAATCCAAAAGAACAAAGAACAGAAGATTATATCACAGGTAAATTTGGATAAAAGGGAGAACAATGTTATCAAATTATGTAAAACAAAGAGAAGAGATTAAAAATGAATTAAAAGCAATTTTTGCGAATTTATTACATGCACATGAGATTTTAAATGTATCTATTAAAGAGTGTGATACTGCAAAATTTCAAGAAGCAAAAACATATACAATGAATATGAGCAATAAAATTAATGATATTGAAAATTATATTATTAAATTTTTAGCATTATATTCACCAGAAGCAAGAGAACTTAGAAGATTTGTAGCATATCTTAAAATAACTGGTGAATTACTAAGAATGAACTCAAATACAAAAAGTTTTATTAATGGATGTATAGATATTAAAGAGATTGTAGATACTTCAATTGTTAATGATTATTTATTACCATTACACACATCTACTTTAAGTGCTCTTGCAAAAACAAAAGAAATGATTGATATAGATGAAGAAGATGAACTTCAAGATATTTTTAATAAAATTATAGTAGAAGAGCATAAAACTGATGATTTATATGATTTAATTGAAGAACAAGTATTTGCTTTAGATTTAGAATATAAAACAATCAATCAAATGTTAAAAACATTTAGAAAAATAGAAAAAATAGCAGATAGAACTATCGAAATAGCTAATCTACTACTTTATTATAAAATAGGTGGAAGATTACAAAACGTATAATTATTTAAAAGCTAAAAAAGTTGCAAAATTGCACCATCTAAATATAATTTCTATATGTTTAAATCCTGCATTTTGTAACATTTCTCTATTTTCCATATCACTATAAGGGATAAGTATATTTTCTAAAGCTTCCCTTTTTTTAGCGATTTCGTATTCACTATATCCTTTTTCTTTTTTATATTCATAATATTCATCTATTAAAATTTTATTTAATTTTTTATCTTCAGAAATTAATTTTTCACTCATTAAAAAAATTCCATTTTCTTCTAAAGAATTATAGATTTTTTGGATTAATTTTTCTCTTTTTATAGGTCTTATGAATTGAATAGTATAATTAGCACTAATAAGTTTATTCATTCCAAAAGGATAATTTATAAAGTCACTTTCTACGAAATCTATATCAACTCCAAATGCTTTTGCTTTTTTTGATGATTTTTCAATCATAGCAGAAGAATTATCTATTCCTGTTAGGTTTAAAGTAGGATTAAATTGAGCTAATTTTATAAGAAAAGTTCCAGTAGAACTTCCTAAATCTAAAATTTTATCATTATCATTTAGATAGTTTTTTAAAATATTTATTGAAAGGTTTAAATTCTCTTTATAAAATGGAACAGACCTATCAATCATATCATCGAAAACATCCGCAACTTCTTTATCAAACTCAAATTGCTTGGTAATCTCTTTTTGAAATACTTTATCTCTCAAATATAATCCTTTTTTGTTATAATTATATCAAAAAGAAATTTGAGGAAAAAAATGAGAAATAATATTATTGGTGCTATTTTATTGATTTTTATAATTGTTGAAGGATTAAATATAGCAATTTTTACTTTTATGTGTAATATGGATAAAAATTTAGAGTATGCTATTTTATTTTCTTCAATAATGTCATTAATAGTATTTGTAATTATTTTTTTCTTAAGTAAAAAAATATTATTTAAAGAAGCTTCTCAAAGAGAAGAATTAATACAAACAAAAGAAAAATTAGATACAAATCAATATACTGATATTTTAACTAATTTACCAAATAGAATAAAATTTTTTGAAGATTTAGTAGATGCAAAAGGGATAGTTTTATTAGATTTAGATGATTTTTCTATTTTAAATAGTGTATATTCTAAAGAATTAGGTGATGAATATTTAAAAAAATTAGCAAAAAAATTACAATCTAGTAGTTGTATAGATAATTTGTATAGATTAGGAGGAGATGAATTTGCATATATTTCTAAAGAAGATAAAGATTTAAAAAATATAGCAGAATGTTTATCTCAAGTAATAGATAAATTTTATTTAGTTAAAGATAATATAATAATACAAACGAGTGCGACTATAGCAGTTACTTACAAAAAACCATTTATTGAAACTGCTGATTTAATTTTAAAATATGGTAAAAAACATAAATTAAATATTATTGTTTATTCTGATAAGTTAGAAGTATTTGAAAATTCTCAAACTTTTTTAGATATTACAATGAGAATAAAAAAAGCTTTAAAAACAAATAATATTGTTCCATTTTTTCAATGTATAGTAGATAAAGATGAAAAAATTATAAAATATGAAGCTTTAATGAGAATAAAAGAGGGGGAAAAGTATATATTACCAGCTGTATTTTTAGATGTAGCTAAAAAAACAAAACTTTATCCAGAATTAACTATACAAATGATTAATAAAACTTTTGAATATATGAAAGATAAAAATGTTCCTTTTAGTTTTAATTTAAGTTATGATGATATAATAAATAATAGAATATATAAGTTTGTTTTAGAAGAGATAGATAAATTTCCTAATCCAAAAAATATAATAGTCGAATTATTAGAAACAGAAAATATGAAAAGTTTTGATTATGTAAAAAAATTTATTGATGAAATACACAAAAGAGGTGCTAAAATAGCGATAGATGATTTTGGAAGTGGATATAGTAATTTTGTGTATTTAGAAAAACTAAATGCAGATATGATTAAAATAGATGGAGATATTGTATCTAATATTTTATCTTCTGAAAATGCTTTTTTTGTAGTAAAAACTATAGTAGAATTTTGTAATAAAAATAATCTAATAAGTGTAGCAGAATTTGTATCACATAGAGAGATATATTTGGCATTAAAAGAGTTAGGTGTGGATGAATATCAAGGATTTTATTTTTGTACACCAAAGGAGAGTATTGAATGAAACAAGAAACTATAGCTATAGCATATGGATATGAAAAAGATAATAATCGTACAATGAATGTACCTATTTATCAAACTACTGCTTATGAATATGAAAGTATAGAAAGTGCTGCTAGACTTTTTAATTTAGAAGAAGAAGGGAATATTTATACTCGTATAGGGAATCCAACTACTGAAATTTTTGAAAAAAGAATAGCAAGACTTGAAGGTGGAATAGATGCTATAGCACTTTCAAGTGGAATGGCTGCTGTTTTTTATAGTGTAGTTAATTTAGTGAAATCTGGTGATAATGTTATAGCTTCTACTAAGCTTTATGGCGGTACTATTACATTACTTACTCAAACTTTAAAAAATTTTGGTGTAGATGTTAAATATTTTGATGTTCATCAAGCAAATGAATTAGAAGAACTTATTGATGAAAATACAAAGGCTATTATTTTTGAAAGTGTAGCAAATCCAGCTTTAAGTGTGCCTGATTTTGATACTATTACAAATATTGCTGACAAAAAAGGTGTTATTACAATTTGTGATAATACAATAGCAACTCCTTATGGATGCAAGCCTATTAAATTAGGAGTAGATATTGTAGTGCATAGTGCTAGTAAATATATAGTAGGAAATGGAAGTGCTATTGCAGGAGTAATTGTAGAATCACAAAAAGCAAAAGCAAAATTATCAAATCATGATTATTTTTCACAACCAGATGAGAGTTATCATGGACTTATTTATATAGATAAATTTAATGCACCTTTTATAGCAAGAGCAAGATTAGCACTTTTAAGAGATTTTGGTGCTGTAATATCTCCTTTTAATTCATGGCTTTTAATTCAAGGACTTGAAACTTTAGCACTTAGAATAAAACAACATTCAAAAAGTGCTAAAAAAATAGCTAAATTTTTAAAAAAACAAGGATTTAAAGTAAACTATCCTTTATTAAAAGATAATGAAAATTATAAATATGCAAAAAAATATTTAAAATATGCTGGTGGAATAGTTAGTTTTGAAGTAGATAGTTTTGAACATGCAAAAGAGATAGTAAAACATTTAAATTTATTTAGTTTAGTGACTAATATTGGTGATTCAAAATCAATAGTAACTCATCCTGCAAGTACAACACACCAGCAATTAAGTAAAGAAGAGCTTAAAAAAGCAGGAGTACCAGAAGGTCTTATTAGACTTAGTATAGGATTAGAAAATCCAAAAGATTTAATTCAAGATTTAAAACAAGCAATTAAAGGTTAAAATTTGAAAATAGAAACAAAAAAAGCAAAATTTAGACAACCATTATATTTAGAAAGTGGAAGATTGCTTGAGCCATGGGAGATAGTATATGAGACTTATGGTGAACTTAATGAAAATAAAGATAATGTAATTTTAATCACACATGCATTAAGTGGTAGTCATCATGCTGCAGGTAAATATAGTGAAGAAGATAAAAAAGCAGGATGGTGGGATGATTTTATAGGAGATGGTAAAGCTGTAGATACAACTAAATATTTTGTAATTTCTACTAATGTTATTGGTAGTTGTTTTGGAAGTACTTCGCCACTTCATCCAATTCAACCAGGAAGTACTCAAAGATATGGACTTAAATTTCCAGTAATTACAATAAAAGATATGGTAAAAGCTCAAAAAATTTTACTTGATAGTTTAGGAATTAGCCATTTAAGAGCTATTATTGGTGGTAGTATGGGTGGAATGCAAGCACTTAGATTTGCAGTAGAATATCCAGGATTTGCTGATGATATAATTCCTATGGCTACTACTTATCAAACTCGTGCAGGTGTAATAGCTATAAATAAAATTATGAAAGATGCTATTTTAGCTGATCCTGAATTTAAAAATGGTGAATATGATCCTATTGAGATTACAAAAAATGGACTTAGAGGGCTTGAAATAGCTAGAATGATGGGATTTTTAGGTTATTTATCACCTAAAAGTTTTGATAAAAAATTTGGTAGAGAATATGTGAAAACTGATGGAATGTTTGAACTTTTTGGAAGATTTCAAGTAGAATCATATTTAGAGTATAATGGAGCTAATTTTCCTAAATGGTTTGATCCACTTAGTTATATTTATATATTAAAAGCTATCTCTTTATTTGATTTATCTAGAGGATATATTAGTTTAGCAGATGCTTTAAATCATATTACAGATAGATTGCATCTTATTAGTTTTAAAGGGGATACATTATTTTATCCTCAAGAGATGGAAAAAATAAAAGAAGAGATGGATAAATTAAATAAATTTTGTGCTTATTATGAAATTGATAGTGATTATGGTCATGATTCTTTTTTAGTAGAAGTAGAAAAATTTGAACATATAATAAAAAATATTTTAAAGGAGACAAAATGTTAAATATTGATGATAATGGGTTATTTGAGGTTTTTCCTATGATAGAGACTATTTCTAAGTCTTTTGAATATCAAAATTCAATGTTAAATAAAATTGTACTTACAGGTAAAATAAATGCTCTTGAAATAGCAGAAAATTTATTTAACTTTACAGAGCAAACAGCTCAAACATTTGCAGAATTACAATCAAAACTAATTTTACATTTATTAGAAGAAAATAAAAAAGAGCTTTTAAATAAAGCAAAAATAAAATCAAGAACAATTTCTAATTTTTTAAGTAAAAGTTTATATTTAAGAGGATTAGATATTGAGCTTTTATCAAAAGATATTACTATTATTGAATTTTTACAAAAAAAGATAACAAAATCAGAATTATCTAAAAAGTTAGATTTATATTTATCTCAACACCCAATATATAATGATATCATCATATTAAGTAAAGAAAATAATGTATTGTTTAATATAAATTCAAAAAATAAAGTTAAATCATCAAAAGATGAAATATTATCTCAAGCATTAAAAAAAGATACTTTTGTACAACAATATAAAAAAACAGACCTTTATTTATTACAAAAAGATAGTTTGATTTTTGTAAAAAAAATAGAAGATGAAGATGGTAATATTTTAGGAAATATTGTTATGGTTTATGATATTAAGCATGAATTAGCAAATATGATATCAGATATTATATCTTCAAAAGAGACTATTGTAGTTGTAGATAAATATCATAATATTTTATATTCTACAGAAAAAGGTTTAGATAAAGGTTTTGTAAAAAAAATAAATAAAATAGATCAAATAATGATAGTAAATAATAGATTTTTTTACAAAACAAAAGCCAAAATGAAAGAAAATTTAGAAGATGTATATGTAATTGTGTCTTATAATAAAAGAGAAGATATTAATATTGTAGCTGAATTTAATGATGAAACAGCTAATAATAGAGAACTTACAAATATTAGTCTTAATAATAAAGAATTAAAAAAATTAGCAGATGATGGATATGAGATTTTAGAAGATTTAAGTGATGTTATTATTAATGGTGAATTAATTGCAGCAAAAAGTAAACAATATATCTTAATTCCTATTTTAGATAATTTAAGAGAAGTTAGTTTTAAAGTCGTGAAACTTATTGAATTATCTATCTCTAGTTTACAAAAAATTATAGAAACATCAATAGTAAATAATGTACAGTTAATCTCTAAAATGTTTATTGATTTATTAGTAAGAAATTTATATGAAAGAATGAATGATTTAAAATGGTGGGCTCAAGATGATGTATTAAAAGAAGCAGTTGCAAATAAACAAACTACTGATAAATTAAAATTTTTAAATGAATTATATCCTATGTTTAGTGATATATTTATTTATGATAAAGAGGGAAATATTATAGATATTTCAAATTCACATAGTTTTATTTCTCAATCTATTGAGCATAATTATACTTTCTCAAATCATGATGAAAATAAATCATATATTTCTCCTTTTGTAAATAGTAAATTATATAATAATCAACCTACATTTATTATATATGCAACTATTTTAAAAGATGATGAGGTAATTGGTGGAATAGGTGCTGTTTTTGATAGTTTAAATGAATTTCATCAAATGTTAAATATCTCTTTTGATAGTGAAAGTGGAATAGGATTAATTATAGATTCTCATAGAAAAATTATCTCATCTAGTGATGAAAACTTTAAAGTATTAGATGAATTTGAATTAATAGATGCAAGTGAATTAAAACAAGATATAGTAAAAGATATTAAATTTAAAGATAAAATGTATAAAGTAGCTATAACAAAAGCAAAAGAGTATAGAGGATATGAACTAGATTTATATTCAGTTATTATGATGGAGAAATAGATGAAAAATTATGAAAAAAAACTTCAACAAGCAAAAGAGTTATTAGATAAATTGAATAATCCTGAAATAACATTATATGAAGGGATGGAGATTTATAAAAAAGGGGTGAAAATATTAGAAGAAGCTACTAAAATATTAGAAGAAGCAAAACTTGAATATGAAGAGATAAAAAAATGAAAGTAGCTGTTATTCAAACCTCTTCTCTTCCATATGAAAAGGCAAAAATAAACTATTTTCTATCTATTTTAAGAAGTAAAAAAGTAAAACTAGTAGTTATTGGAGAATATGTTTTAAATCTTTTTTTTAAAGAATTAGAAAAAGCTCCTCTTTCTTTTATCAAACAGCAGTCATCTCATCAAATTAAACTTTTTAAAAAATTAGCAAATAGATATGATATGACTATTATTGCCCCATTGATTATTGTAAAAAAAGATAAAATATATAAAGCATTTGTAAAATTTTCTCCTAAAAGTACTAGATTTTATTATCAGCAGTTATTTATGCCATATTCTCATTGGAATGAAAAAGCATTTTTTTCTACTAAACCTACTAAACCATTAGTATTTAAGTTAGAAAATTTTACTATTGGGATTATGTCTGGATTTGAAAGTCATTTTGATGAGTTTTGGTCATATTTTAGGAAAAAAAGAGTAGATTTAGTTGTAGTACCTAGTGTAGGTACATTTAATTCAAAAAAAAGATGGCAAAAACTCCTAACAACACAAGCTTTTTTAAATAGTTGTTATGTTTTAAGAGCAAATAGAGTGGGGTCTTATGAGGATTGGAAATTTTATGGAGATAGCTTTTTATCAAATCCTGATGGAGATATTGTTACTAGTTTATCAAATAAAGAAGAATTATTAATTGCTGAAATAGATAAAAAAGAGGTAAAAATAGCTAAAAAAGAGTGGGGATTTATTCCATTAAGAAAAGATTTGGATTTGGAAATTTTTAAAGGATAACAAATGAGTAGAATAAGACCTAATGAACATCTTAAAGAATTGATTTTAATGTATGTAGAAGATGAATCATCTATTAGAGAACCTTTTTTGACATTAGTTGAGAGATATTTTAAAAAAGTGTATGTAGCTACTAATGGAGAAGAGGGAGTAGAACTTTATAAACAACATAAAGATGAAATAGATATAATCGTAAGTGATATAAAAATGCCAAAAAGAGATGGTCTTAGTATGGCTGCAGAGATTAAAGAAATCAATCCAGAAGTTCCTATTATATTTTCTACAGCATTTGGGGATAGTGATTATTTACAAAGAGCTATCGATATAGGAGCAGAAGGATATATAGTAAAACCCATAGATAGAAATAAATTATTTAAAAAATTAAATTTTTTAGCAGATGCTATTGTTTTTAAAAAAGAATCAAAACAATATATGCACTTAATTGAAATTTTATTTAATTATCAACAAAATGGATTGATTTTATTTGATAAAGATTGGAAATTAAAATTAGTAAATCAAGTGTTTTTTACAATGTTTGGTAATTCTATTGAATTGTTAAATATTGAAGATTTATTAAAACAATGCACAGATGAAAATAATAATCAATTCAGTTTGGAGTTTTTAATAGATAAAAAAGATTTAATATGTACAAAAGATGGCTCTTATTATAACTTTAAATTAGATATTATAGAAGGTTATTATTTATTAAATATTTATGATGTCACATCTTATTATATGCAAACAGAAAAAATTAAAGATATTGCTATGAAAGATGAATTAACTGGTCTTTATAATAGAAAAAAACTAGATATTAGTATAAATGAATTTATAAATAAAAATATTTGTGTTATTTTATTTGATGTAGATAATTTCAAACAAGTAAATGATACTTATGGACATCTAAAAGGTGATGAAGTTTTAAAAATGATTGCAAAAGTGGTAAAAGAAAATGTAAGAAGTAGTGATTTAGTAGTAAGATGGGGTGGTGAAGAATTTATAGTAATTTTAGAACAATTAAATGATATAGAAATAGCAAAAAATTTAGCTGAAAAGCTAAGAATAAAAATTGCAGAACAAAATATAGAAGAAGTTGGTCATGTGACATGTAGTTTTGGAATTTCTTGTGGTTATGTAGAGTCGAAACCTTTTGTTAATCATATATTAGAAAAATCGGATGAAGCTTTATATAAAGCAAAAAGAGAAGGAAAAAATAGAGTAGAATTAAACTAGTTTTTGACTAATATTTAAAATTGGAGAGATTAAATTTTGCTCCATAATTTTATCTATTATTATTTTTAATAAATCAAATACCATAGAAGCTTCATCTTCTAATTTTACTAAAGTTTGGAAATACCATTCTTTATTATCTTTTGTTACTCCTTCTTTTTCTACTTTTTCAAATACTTCTTCACCATATTCATGTAATTTTTTGTGATGTATTATTATATCTTTATATTCTTTTATTTTTGATAGATAAGAATTAATCTCTTTATTATTTAACCATTGTCCAAGTTTACAATTTTCAGCATTTATAGCTTTTAAATTTTCTTCTACATATTCTCTAGTTACACTTGAATATACACCTGCTTTGTATGTAATATGATGAATTTTAAATACAAGGAATATTACCACTAATGTATTATGATCTGAAATAAATGTTACATCTTTTAGATTTGTATTTAATTCTGTTAATAAACCTTCAAAATTTTCTAATGTTTCTTGTGATGTATGACCTATTTTTACTACTTCATTTGTATTTTCACTAACTCCAGTAAATTGTTGTTGTAATGTTTGTATTGTTATAGATATTTCATTTGTAGCTTTTTGAGTTTTTTCTGCTAATTCTCTTACATTATCAGCAACTACAGCAAATCCTCTACCTGCATTTCCTGCTCTTGCAGCTTCTATAGCTGCATTTAGTGCTAATAGATTTGTTTGGTCTGCAATATCTTTGATTAATTCTACTACATTTGAGATTGCAGTAATATTTTCTGACATCTGAGTAATCTCTTCAGAAGATTCTTCTAGTTTTTGTGATAAAAGTTCAAAATCACCTTTTGTTTGTTGCATTACTTCAAAAGTTTGATTTGATTTTTCTGCACTATCTCTTACTTTTAAAGCGATCTCTTTAAAAGCTTGATCCATAACTTTTATATCATTTCCAACTCTTTCAAAATTTGCAGTAACCCCACCATCAATTTCTGAAAACTTTTTAGATAATTGTCCTATTAATTCAACTTTTTTAGACATTTTTAAACTTTTTATTGCTTCTTGAGCTTCTAAAGCTACATTTTTAAATTCACCATGTAATCCTTGTGGAAGAATATCACGATATACTTCACCTTCTGTTATAGCTTTAACTGTATTTTCATTTTCTCTTAGTAGATCTTCTATTTGATCTAACATTTCATTGATATTCCATGCAATTTTTTCTTCTAACTTTTTATCATTATCTAAAATAATTCTATTATGTATTTCACCATTATAAGCTTTTTGTACTACATCATTTATTTTTTCTAAAATTTGTATATTTGTAGAATTATTATTATTTTTATTAATAAAATAACTAATAACAATACTAACTAAAGCAATACCAGTTATAATATATTCGCCTATGAATGCTGAGTATATAGTTAATATTAAAAAAATAGAAGCTGTAATTAAAAAATTTTTATTCATTTTTTATCCTTTTTGTAATGTAAATACTAATTCGTTGTATTTTTCAATTATATTTTCATCAGTAGCATTTAATGTTTGTTTTAATAAGTCATAACTAGCATTAATCCCACCACTTTTTTCTGCTTCTACTAAAGCTTTATATATTGGTATAATAGTTTCTATAGCTTTTTGTGAAGGTTTTTTTCTAAATGATGTATATCCTATTATATTATCATTCAAATCTAAATCAGCTGTAATGTAAGCAAATACCCAATAATAGCCACCATCTTTTCTTAAATTTTTTACAAATCCAAAAAATTCTTTTTTTGAAGAGATTAAATCCCATAATATTTTAAAAGCAATTTTTGGCATATCTGGATGACGAATAATATTATGATTTGCTCCAATAAGCTCTTGTCTTTCCCATCCTGCCATATTTACAAAAATTCTATTTACATAAGTAATGAAACCTTTTGTATCTGTCTTTGATACGATAAAATCGTTATCTTTCATTATTTCTTCATCATTTCTGATTTGTTTAGGTGCATCTAACTTAGATAACCTTTTACCAGCTTTTAATTTTTCTTCTATTGTAGCCATTATAATATTCCTTTATGAATAGTTATTCAAAAAAACCAACTTTATATAGATGTATTATACAGAAAAAGTAACAAAAGTGTAACATCTTATTAGATATATATTTTATAATGGCACTTAAATAGCACTTTTGAGAAGTTAAATTTATTATGAGATGAAATTTTTGATAAATTTATGAAAGTAATGGTACCAACAGAGGGACTTGAACCCTCACGGGCTATGCCAACGGATTTTGAATCCGTCGTGTCTACCAATTCCACCATGTTGGCAAAATTCCACATAAAAAAGTGGAATTTGAAGAATTATTTATTTACAGCTTCTTTAAATTGTTTACCTACTTTAAATTTTACACTTTTACTTGCAGGTACTTCAACAATTTTATCTGTGTTAGGAATTTTTGTTTTTCTTCCAGCTCTATGAGTTAATTCAAAACTACCAAAACCAATGAAACTTACTTTATCCCCTTTAGCAATTGTTTCTTTGATTGTTTCGATTGTTTCTTTAATTACCGCGTCTACATCACTTTTGCTTAGCCCAGTTTTTTTAGCTACTTCAGCTAATAATTCAGCTTTTTTCATTCTATCTCCTTATTTATGGAATTTCATAGTATTTTATCTTTTTTTTTTATAAAATACAATAGTTTTTATGAAAAAAGTCGATTATTTTACAAAAGGAATAAAAATTGCTTATTAAAATTTATAGATAAAAGCACAAAAAGGATTTTGGGATGAGAATTACTACAAATACATTATATTCTAACTTTTTATATAATCAACAAAATACATTAAAAGATTTAAATGATGTAAATAACCAATTATCAAGTGGTATGAAAATTGATAAAATTTATGATGATCCTACTGTATTTACAAATACCTTAAGACTAGATAGTGAAAGTAATTCTCTAAAACAGGTATTAAATACATCAAAAACAGCACAAAATTTTGCTGATAATACAGATACTACTTTGAGTGATATGACTACTACATTAACTACATTTAAAACAAAGCTTATTCAAGCTGCAAATGGAACTAATAGTACTACTTCTTATGAATCTTTAGCAAATGAATTAGAGGGGTTAAAAGAACATTTAAAAACATTAGCTAATACATCTATTGATGGTAAATTTATCTTTTCTGGTACAGCATTTGATACTAAACCTATAGGTGATGATGGTTCATATCAAGGAAATGATAAAAGAATAAAAGCAAAACTTGGTAGTAATGTAAATGTTCCTTATAATATAGATGGTGCTAGTTTATTTGAAGGAATAGATAGAGATTATTCAAAACATATTTCAACAAATGTAAAACATTTTGATGCAATGAAAGAAAATCCTGAATTTGTAGTATTAAAAGATGGAAAATATTATATAGATAAAAATATAAAAGAACATAATCAAAATGCAGCTACAGATGATCCTCCTGCACAAGTATCTTTGAGTACTGATAGTGAGATTAGAATGCTTACAGGTGTAAGTGATAAGTATGATGCAGCAAATGATACATATGAAGATGGTACTAGTTATTTTTATATTAGTGGTAGAAAACCAAATGGAGATACTTTTAAAGATAAAATAGAATTAACAAATTCCGCTAAAGTTAGTGATTTATTAGAAAGAATAGGACAATCATTTGGTAATACTCCTACATCAAAAGCTGTAGATGTAACTATGAATCAATTTGGTCAAATTGAAGTAAAAGACACTACAACTGGTAAAATGGTTACAGATTTCAACTTAGTAGCTAGTGATGCTAATAGAGATAGTGTAGATGATTTAGTAAAAAATGGTGATTATACTGTTAGTTTTATAAAAAGTAATTTTCCACCACTTAGAGATATAGCTAAACCATCAGCACAAAATAAAGACTTTGATAATAGAGTATTTACTTTAAATAATGAATTTAGAACTATTGATACAGAAAGATTTGCTAAAACAAGTGATAAAGTAATAGATGTATTAGGAGAAAAAGGATTAAATAAGAGTAATAATACAAAAGAAACTCTAAATCGTATAGAACTTAGTGGTACAGATACAGATGGGAATAATGTAGATACTACTTTAGATATAGATAGTAATACAACTATGGATGATTTAGTAAAAAAAATTAAAGATAATTTTGGTGATGTAAATGTTAGCTTAGAAAATGGAAAATTAATTATTTTTGATAATACAATAGATAAAGATGAAACATCAAAATTATCTTTTACTATAGATGCACAACATTATGATAGTGCAAATAATACAGTAGATAGCCTAAGTATGTTTGCTAGAAAAGATGGTCTAACAAATGATAAAACAAAATTTGATGTAAATGGTAGATTTCTTACATCAAATGTAGCACAAATAGATAAAAACACTCAAACATTTGCTACTGAAGATACTAGAATGATAGATGTAAGTGGTAGTGATGATATTGATGGTAAAAAATTAGATATTAATTATACAGACAAAGATGGAAATATAAAAAGAGCTTATATTACATTAAGAGATACACCAGATGCTGATGGACATTTATCTACATTTACAACTATAGCTGATGATGGTACAGAAAAAACATATGATATTTTTGATAATGAAGGAAATAAAACTCCTATACATGATGTTACTACAATCACTCAAGAGTTAGATCCAAATACATGTAAGTTATGTAATACTACACATACAACAAAAGGGATAACTTATGAGCAATTAGATGATGTCATCGGGATGCTTGTAAGTAATAATTTACCAAGTGGGGATTCATTTGATGATTATAAAACAGCAAATGATTCTGCACAAAAAGATGTAGAAGTAGGGCTAAATAATGGAAAAATGTATATAAATGATAAACAAAATGCTACTACTAAAATTAGATTTGATATACATGATGCTGATACAGATGATTATAATAACTCTACAGCACCTGTATTTACATTTAATTCAAATAATGCTTTAACTATAGATGAACCAAAAGTTGATATTTTTCATCAACTTGATGAAATTATACAAAGTGTAAGAGAGGGAAGAGTAAGAATGGATGGAGATGAAGATAATCCAAGAGATATAGGTATTCAAGCTGGAATTGAATTAATAGATCATCTACAAGATCATGTGATTAAAAAACATACAGAAATAGGTGCTATCTCAGCTTCTTTACAAAATACACAAGATAGAACAAATATGCTTATAGTTCATACAGAAACATTAAAAAGTGATGTAATTGATGTAGATATGGCTGAAGCTAGTTTACAATTAAATAAACTTACATTAAATTATCAAGCAATGCTTTCTACAATTACAAAAGTTAATGGGCTATCATTAGTTAATTATATGAAATAATTGTTATAATTTCACAAAAAAAAGGAGTTGATATTAAAAAAGTTACATATTTAGTCGGATTTGTATTTTTATTATTTGTATTATTGGCTACTATTGTGCCAAATGCTAATTTTGTAGGTAAATATGGTGAGTTTTTAGGTAAAAGTAATTTTTTACTTTTTGGATATTTGAGTTATTTAATTCCACTATATTTGATTTCCATAGAATATGCTTTTTATAAAAATGTACAAAGAGATATTTTTGAAAAGTTATTTGCTATATTAGTAGCTATTTTTGATCTGTTAATCATTCAATCATTAATCTTAAAAGTAGGGGAAATAGGGAATATATTCGTATCTACATTACAACCTTTAATAGGTGTTATTGGTATTGTTTTATTAATTATTAGTATTTTTGTATTAGTTGGATTGATTTTAAATATAAAATTACCACAAAAAAAATCAAATTCTATTTTAAATAAACCACAAAAAACATCTCAAGTCTCTAAACCATCTCAAATAACACAAGTAGATAAATCTGAAATAGATGAAAATAATACTATAGATAGAGATGATGAAGATGATACTACTCATCAAACAAAAGAAGAGATTGAAGAATATATAAAAAATCAGGTAGAATCGGTACATATTATTGATGATGAAGATGAAATAATTACAGAAAAAACTGAAGAAAAATCTCAAGAGACAATAATACAAGAAGTAGAACAAAAAGAAGAAAAAATAGATATAAAAGAAGAAAATAATGCTAAAGAAGAAATTGTAAATGAATCTCATAAGGCAGTTATTGTAAGTGAATTAGATGAAAATAAAGAATTACTAAAAACATTAGAAAAAGGTAAAATTGAAAAGCCTAAAAATTTTAAATTACCTTCATTAGATTTTTTAGCTACTCCACCTTCTACACATAAAGAAGTTAATGAAGCTGAAATAGATAAAAAAGTACATTTACTTTTAAATAAACTTAGAAATTTTAAAATAGATGGTGATGTAGTTAGAACTTATACAGGACCAGTAGTTACTACATTTGAATTTAAACCATTAGCACATATTAAAGTAAGTAAAATTTTAAATCTTGCAGATGATTTAGCTATGGCACTTAAAGCTTCAACTATTCGTATTCAAGCACCAGTACCAGGTAAAGATGTAGTAGGAATTGAGATACCAAATAATGAAATAGAAACTATTTATCTTAGAGAAATACTTGAAAATGATTTATTTAAAAAATCAAAATCACCTTTAGTTATAGCTTTAGGTAAAGATATCGTAGGTAAACCTTTTGTTACAGATTTAGCAAAACTTCCTCATGTACTTATCGCAGGAACTACTGGAAGTGGTAAAAGTGTAGGTATTAATGCAATGATTTTATCGCTTTTATATAGAAATTCACCAGATAATCTAAAACTTATGATGATAGATCCTAAGATGTTAGAATTTTCTATATATAATGATATTCCTCATCTTTTAACTCCAGTAATTACTGAACCAAAAAAAGCAATAGCAGGGCTTAGTAATATGGTAAAAGAGATGGAGCGAAGATATAAGCTTATGAGTGAAGCAAAAGTAAAAAATATAGAAAATTATAATGAAAAATATCCAGATCATAAAATGCCTTATATTGTAGTGATTATTGATGAGCTTGCAGATTTAATGATGACAGGTGGTAAAGATGTGGAATATTCTATTGCAAGACTTGCACAAATGGCAAGAGCTAGTGGAATACATTTAATCGTAGCTACTCAAAGACCTAGTGTAGATGTAGTAACTGGACTTATTAAAGCAAATCTTCCAAGTAGAATATCTTTTAAAGTAGGACAAAAAATAGATTCTAAAGTGGTACTTGACCAATATGGAGCTGAAAGTTTACTAGGAAGAGGAGATATGCTATTTACTCCTCCAGGAAGTAGTACACTTGTAAGACTTCATGCACCATTTACGACAGAAGAAGAGATAGAAAATATTGTAGAATTTTTAAAATCTCAAAGAACTGCCGATTATGATGAAAATTTTTTAAGTGAATCAGTTAATGATGAAACTAGTGTAGAAATTGATGATAAAGATGAACTTTTTGAAGAAGCGAAACAAATTATACTAAATGAGGGTAAAACTTCTATAAGTTATCTTCAAAGAAGACTCCAAATTGGGTATAATAGAGCAGCAAATATTATAGAGCAACTTGAAGCAAGTGGATTTTTATCTGCTCCAAATTCAAAAGGGCAAAGAGAAATTTTAGTTTAAAGGATGAAATATGAAAAAAACTTTTCTAAGTATTGGTGTTATAACAGCTATTATCTTAACAGGATGTAGCAGTGTAGATAAACAAATGAAGATGGCTCCAAAGAGTGTATCTCAAATGATGAAAAACACTAAAGTAGTGGGATGGGAAAATTATAAAGATGATACAGATGGTGATAAAGTACCTGATTATTTAGATAAATGTCCAAATACACCAAAAGGTGTAATTGTAGATAAAAAAGGGTGTCCAATTGATAGCGATAAAGATGGTGTAGCTGATGGAATAGATAAATGTCCAAATACACCAGCTGGAATCAAAGTAGGTAAAGATGGATGTCCAATTGATAGCGATAAAGATGGTGTAGCTGATGGGATGGATAAATGTCCAAATACACCAGCTGGAATAGAAGTAGATGATAAAGGGTGTGCATTAGATAGAGATAAAGATGGTGTAGCAGATTATGAAGATAAATGTTTAAATACACCAATTGGTGCACAAGTTGATAGTAATGGATGTAGCTTAGATGATGATAAAGATGGTGTACCAAATGGTCTAGATAAATGTCCAAATACACCAAAAGGTGCAAAAGTAGATAAAAAAGGGTGTGCATTAGATAGTGATAAAGATAGTGTAATTGATCTTTTTGATAAATGTCCAAATACACCAAAAGGTGTTGTTGTAGGTATTGATGGATGTCCAATCGATAGTGATAAAGATGGTATTCCTGATATTGAAGATAAATGTCCAAATACACCAAAAGGTGTGAAAGTTAATTTTCAAGGATGCCCTATTTTAGCTGAATATAGATTTAACTTTAAATTTGATAGCTATAAAATAGATAAAAAATATTATCCTCAAATTGCAAAACTTGTAAAAGTTTTAAAAAACAATAAAAAAATAAAAATAGAAATTCAAGGTTTTACTGATAATATTGGTGGATATGTTTATAATAAAGAATTATCTCTAAAAAGAGCAAATGCTTTAAGACATATTTTAATAAATAGATATAGAATTTCTCCAAGTAGAATATCTATTATTGGATACGGAAGTGATTATCCAGTAGCAAGTAATGCTACAAAAGAGGGACAAGCAAAAAATAGAAGAATCGTAGTAATAGATAAAACTAACTTTATAAAATAAGTTAGTTTTCCTTGCTTTTTTTCTTTTTTTTTACTACAATACGACGACAAATATAAAAAAGGTCGTCAATGGAAGTTTTAAATACTCAAGAAAATATTTTTTTAATATCAAAATTAGCTCAATTAGTAAAACAAAATCCAAATAATGAAAGTTATTTTTTAGAAAATATATACAAAGATGATGTAAATAATTTATTAAATAAAATGGTTATATCTGATAATTTAAAAACACATTGGATTTGCTCTGCTAAATTTGGTGATATGATAGAAGTAGAAATAAATAAGTATATAAAACAAGTATTACTTGAAAAATTTAAACCAAATAGTGGAATAGTTAAAATGGCTAGACTTAAAAATAGTTATTCACCAAAATTTTTTGAGCTTTTAGAAAAGCTTCCGTTTGAAATAACACCTGATGAGTTAAAAAGAGAATTAAATATTATTGATAAATATGATAGATATTATGATTTTAAAAAGAAAGTGATTTTACCATCTCTTAAAGATTTAGAAAATATAGATATGAGTATAAGTTTATTGGAGATAAAAGAGGGTAAAAAAGTAGTAAAACTTCTTTTTAAAAAAGGAGAAAAGATGAGCTTAAATGAGATGAAAATAGGTGAAATTGGAGTTATAAAAAAAATTACTGCAACAGAGCCTTTTAAAAGTAGACTTTTTTCACTTGGTATTGTAAAAGGGGAGAAAGTAAAACTTTTAAATCACACAGCAGCAAAAAATACTTATGAAATAGAAGTAAATAAATCAAAAATTGCACTTAGAAGTGAAGAAGCAAAAATGATTATTGTGGAGAAAAAATGAAAAAGATAAAAATTGCTTTAGTTGGTCAGCCAAATGTTGGAAAAAGTCATTTAATTAATTCAATTAGTGGTGCTGATTTACATGTAGGAAACTTTTCTGGTGTAACTGTAGATGCAAAAGAGATTATATTTAAAAAAAATGGATATGAACTTCATATTGTGGATTTACCAGGACTTTATTCATTTCATACATATACACCAGAAGAAGAAGTAACAAAAAAATATTTATTACATGAAGAATATGATTTGATACTTAATGTAATAGATTCAAATCAGATAGAAAGAGGACTTAGTTTTACATTTAGTATAGCTGATATGAATAAACCTATGGTGGTTGCTTTTAATATGTATGATGAGGTAAGTAAAAATGGTGGTGATATTGAAGCGAATAAATTTACTACTTTTACAAATATAAAAGCAGTAAATACTTCAGCTAAAGAGGAGTATGGATTAGATGAGCTTTTTAAGGCTGTAATTGATACTTATGAAGAAAAAAATCTACCAAAAATTCAATATAGTGATTTAGTAGAAGAAGCTATAAATGAGCTTATTAAAGAGATAAAATGTGATAAGTTTGATAAAAGATATATTGCTATTAGACTACTTGATGAAGATGATGATATTTATAAGCTAGTGCATGAAAAGCCATTTTATGTAGATTTAGCACCAAAACTTCATGAAATTAAAGAAAGATTAAAAATAGAGTTTGATGAGGATGATACTCAAACTATTATGAATGATGAAAGGTATGCTTTAGCAAAAGGGATAGTAAGACAAATCTCTAAAAGTGCAAAAAAAGAAACACTTACAGAAAAGATTGATAATATTTTAATACATCCAGTTCTTGGATTTCCTATATTTTTATTTTTTATG